>WLWD01001934.1_pt1 | contig 26592 bp, 22 predicted proteins | sample 6712731 | NCBI WGS metagenome assembly WLWD01 (sample SAMN12718690, study PRJNA576275) | sponge metagenome | isolation source: marine sponge | host: Mycale hentscheli | place: New Zealand: South Island, Marlborough, Capsize Point | collected 2014-11-01 | reverse complement strand
CCAGACCCTGGTCGGCCAGATATGCAGCGAAGGAGCACAAACGAGGCTCAGTTACTGGGAATGGTGTGTGAATACTGAAGTGTGTGCAAAAGTTGTTAAATCTATTCATTGCAGCCCCATACGTGCGACGTGTAGATGGGGCTAGACCCTCCTGAAAGTATCGCTGAACCGATGCCGCCATTCCAGGGACACCCAGGTCAGCGGGTTGAGAAGAAGGTCCAGGAGCTGATGTGGCACTGGTGTGGCTGTGGGATTGGCCGTTGGGACCTTTGACAGAAAGGACAAAACACGATTACGAGACAGGTCATCTGCCAGATGATTAGCATGTGTGTCTATGTATGACCCAACTAGCTGGCACCCCATTTGGACCTCTGCGAAAATCAGGGATCTGAGCAACTGCATCACCCCAGCATCCCTCCCTCGCTTGTAAAACAGCCACCACCACCTCGTTGTCACACCTGCAATTGACCCTGTGTGTGCTCCAAGCACATGCAATAATGATGGGGATGAGCTCTTTGGCCGCAATTGACAGAGAGTCCGCTCTGCTGTCCCAGGGGGCGAGAAACCATTCATTTCCAAACCAAGCATCACACCCCCATGACCCTGATGCATCTGACGTCACAACAACTTCTGGCAGCTCCTGAGTCGGACACAGGAAGGATACTCCATTCCACGGCCCAACAAACTCTCTCCACCATGCAATGTCTGCCTGATAAGACCTGCTGAGACGAAGGATGCACCTATCGCCCCGGCGTGAACCCGTGGCATGCAGGAGGTCCAGTATTAATCCTGCAGCTCGTACCTTGAAAACACCCTAGTTCACTGCCAGCCCTCTCATGCCCCGGCAGTGAACCATTATTCCCACATACAAATGCCAATTAATGTTACCACCATTATTATGTACACCTACTTACCTTGTCATCCCTCCCCAGCTGCTCTCCCATGGCCGCAGCTCTAGTAGCTGAGTCTTTTGGCTCAGGTGGAACCGGAAACCCCACCCCCCAATCAGCTTGGACTGACTGGGGTGTAATTAACGGGGCGGGGCAAGCCCCTTTAATTCCAGGCCAAGACCAAGACAGAGAAGGGGGGGAGAGAGACCCCAATAGTATAATTACGAAAAATAATAAACAACAACTACAATAACTGTAACAAGAATGCGATACACAAACAACAGCTACCTAAACAAACACCACAGGAACTGCAGTAAGTTTGTATTACCAAGAGCAACAGCCACCCGTTCCAGTACACTTGCGAGTTCAACAAATTCTTGCCGTATACGATACAAGCTGTGCCCTTGGAATCTTTATGTATTCCAAGTACGCGAGACTTTTCCACCGTCCCAAGGTCCTAACTGTGGAGTCCTCCAGGCCTCTAGCTGCCGCCGTAGTGGCTGCACCAATGCAGAAACGGTGTCCAGAGTATTGACCTGGCTCGACGCCTGCTTCTTCCAGTGCAACCTTGACTGCAGTAACGAGGCGCTGCCTGGTTAGGGGCTTGCCATCAACGAATCTGAACAGAGGTCCAGCACTTTTGCCTCGCACCACCAAGTAGGCCAACATGGCAGCCACTGGACAGAGATCGAATGCCACTCTGCCAATAAAAATAGAAATCCCTTGTCGGAAAGGGTCTGTCTTCGAGGCTTTAATGCGAACTTCTATTCTTGAAGGGTGGGCAGGATCATCGACCAACACATCTCCCCATGACAAGTGACCAGAGGCATCGTAGCCATCGTCCGATGGCACTGTCAGTTCCCCGATCCGCATAAAGCCGAAGAATGCCAGGCAGCATGCCTCCCAAAGCATGACCACATCTGCCTCGTGTGCACGAGGATTCCACACTCCTTTGATCTTACGAAGCAAGTCAGGTGTAATAGGCCTACGCTCACGTTTTGACACCCCTGCCATGCCTACAGCACGCTTCACACCCCACAAGACGTAATGTAACCTATGCAAGCCAGCCGATCCCCGTAGCCCTCCGAGATATGAAGGTGACGCACTCCTGCCATATACGACTTAATTGTCCTGTGGCGGAGACCATCCACTGCCAACGAGGCAGCGAAATGGCACAGTGTGTCTTCATCCGCTGGCACTAGAGCTCGGCCGGCCGTAGCGCATATCCCCATGAATCGTCTCACCCCACAAGCATAAAGTTTATGTGTAGATTCGGCCAAGCCCATCATATAGAACCTCTGAACAGGGTCACCCAGTCCACTTTGGTCCAATCCGGGGTGTCTCTGACCAGACACTGGAGGAGTCCCACCGGGATGTGGGTGGTCTCTGCCGCTGACTCCGGCACCAGCTGCTGGAATAAAAGGAGAGAATCCCTAGATAACGCATCAGGTGCGCCATTGTCGACACCAGGGATGTGCTGACAGACTAACGTCACGTCCCATCGTGCCAAGAAAAACGATAAACACCTCATCAGGTGCATTGCCCTGTCCATTTTACTTTTGCCGGAGTTAACAATTGCAACTACCGCCATGTTGTCGCATCTGCAAGACACCGTTGCACCCTTCCAGAGGCGCCCCCACACGGCCACTGCCATAACAATCGGCAGTAGCTCCTTCACCGTAATATGAATCTCTGACCAGCTGTCAGGAAACTTGAGTTGGAACCAGAGACCTGTGCATGTATAGGCCCCGCAACCCCATGCACCTGACGCATCAGTAGTGAGCACCACTTGTGGCTCGCCCTTAACCACGCTGGACATCGGGCAAGTGCCATTCCACACAGGCAAAAAAAGTTCCACCATTTAAGGTCTGACCGGAAGCCTGCATTCAGCCGCACCCTATGGTGCAGTGCTCTCGCCCCGGCTGAAAGGTCAATCATGCGCCGGAGGAAGGACCAACCCGGTTCAATAACCCGACACGTGTGCTGTAAGTACCCAATCAGAGACAGCAGCTCCCTCTTGGTGCAAGACTTATTTGACTCCCAATCCTGAATCATGGTGCACAGGCGTTCCAGCTTTTCCCGGGGAAGGCTTATCGTCAATGAGGCTGTATCCAGCTCTATTCCCAGGAAAGTCAATTTGGTGGCAGGGCCCTCAGTCTTTGCCGGGGCTATCGGCACACCCAACCCCTTGCACCGGGCCAGCGCCCTTTCTAAGGACACCCCACACTGACATGAGTCTGGTGCTCCAAATAGTAAGAAATCATCCAAGTAGTGGATGCACATCACCTGGTCAGTGTTAGCCAAGATCCACAACAGACCATCGGCAATGGCATTGTACAGCTTCGGTGCTGATCGGAGGCCAAAGGGGAGCACCTTATCTACGTAGGTGTGGCCCCGCCACTGCATACCCAAGAGGTGCCGGTCATCAGGATGGACCGGCACTGTCCTGAATGCCCTGACACGTCAAACTTCGCTAGATTCTCCCCCTGCCCCAACTCCAGGACCTTGCGACAAGCAAAATCCACCGACGTATACTGCAGACTGCATAACCCTGGGTCAATTCCATCATTGACACTATTCCCAGCGGGAAATGACAGGTCCACGATTAACCTCCACTTCCCCGATGCATGGCCTTTCGGGACCAGCCCAAAACGGCTCACATGGACCAGATTTGCGTGAGAAGGATCAACAGGTTCAAGTATCCTGCTGGCCACCACTTCAGTGGCAATATCACGCTAGGCCTCTCACTTGCGGAAGACATGTTTGACACAGCGCTCACACACTTGGCCGATCCATAGCTGTAGCCAATTCTGAAGCCATGCCGAAGGCCCTCTACTAGGTACATGCGATAGCACTGATCTGGATGTGCTGACAGTTGTCTGTCCCACTCGCTGACCAGCATTGGTGTCACAATCTGACTCCAACCTGGAATGCCCGGCCACTGCGACGGACATGACGGCACCTTAACACTGATGATCTGCAAGTCTTTCATGTACTCATACGCACCACCGAGGGCCCCTGCAACGGGCAGAGGACACCATCAATGCACACCCATAATCCACCCTCATGAGTAACCAAACCATCTAACCTGTAGCCCCCCCCCCGAGTGCAAACGACCCCCGTAGCCCCCCAAATTATTACCCTTACTCTCCATTGCAACCACTACTACCGGCACATGCCCCGTATACTAGCAAACTTTTTTTATTTTTTATTTTTTTATAATCAACATAATAAGAATGAACCACAAGCGAACTCATCGCACAACAAAGTTCCTCTAAAAATAGCCACAGAATGTCCCTGGACAACGATCAGTTAAGGCCACGACGACCCTCCTCCCCAGGAGGCGCTTCAAACGCAGGAGGGCAAAACATCCTAGCATGATCCCCACCACACCGGGCACAGCAGTGGGAGAAACGGCATGGCATCGCCGCACAAGGCCTGCCTTCATTCCATGCGAAGCAGGCCTGTACCCTCCTTTTCCTCTGCCTCTGAGGAGCCAAAGGCCCGGGCACTGGAGGTGTCGGGCGCTGGAGCGACTCAGAGCTCTCTACCATGGCTTGCGTAAACAGGCACTGGTTCAGCAAGAAATCAGCCTGCTCCATGGACGAGTAACTGTGCCTTAGCGACACGTCGTAGCTCCTCCACCAGCCTGACGTAGCCCTATTCTGGCAGGACATCACAGTGGCCAGGTGACCCCATAGAGCCACCGCCTTCTCCGGATAGGAGCGACTCACCACCCCCGCGTACTGGGCAAAGCTGGCCACCCAAGCATCCCGATCAGCAACGGGTCAGACCGACATGGCCTTCGATGGTTTCTCATCGCCTTCAGTGGACCTTCGGAATTCTGCCCGGAGAGTGTCCTGGGACAACTCCCCCATATCCACAAATTCCCCGGACAGAATCCGCTTCACCAGCCTGGCTGCAGGGTAACACCCATTGAAAATTTTTGGGCTTCTCCCTCCGCTGCCTTTGCAGCCACCTCTGTAGCCTTTGCTGCCCCCTCCGCTTGGTGACTGGATGGAACCATGCCATCTGGCTTCGAGCCATCCGCTGACTTCGGTAGGCCCAGCGCCGCCACAGCATGGTCATCGACAGTGCCCAGGCCTGTATGCACACAACAACCATGCCATCAGCACACAGTCCCAATACCAGGCCTATGCTCCTCCGGGCCAAAGTGGGGGCCACATACCCCGCCTCTCCCTAGGTGCTGCTAAGTGAGCCACACGCTCACAGCACTATACCTAACTACCATGGGGAGCCGCATGTCATGCAAGTCACTGCTATCAAGTGCCACAAGCTTCGTAAAACAATACATCATATACTCATATACTATGTAGGGCCACACGCCCTTTGAGTCACTACTGTTAAGTGAGCCACATGCTCACAACACAATACTTCATATACTATGTAGGGCCACACACCCTTTGAGTCACAACTGTTAAATGAGCCACCTGCTCCCAACACAATACTTCATATACTATCTAGGGTCACACGCCCTTTGAGTCACTACTGTTAAGTGAGCCACATGCTCACAACACAATACGTCATATATCCGTCAAGGGAGCCACATGCTCACACCACAATACACATGCTGACAATGTTTCGTATACTATGTAGGCCCTTTTTTTTCCTTTTTTCCTTATCCCAGTACACCACCTACCTACTACCGCTAGTGAAAAGTATTGGCCAACAGTAAGTATATATAAAAGAGTAAAACTACCATCATCTAAATCCGTGGCTCCACCATGGCCAGCCAGGCAATACAACAATAAATAGAGCAAAAATAAAACACCGAATAGGCTATTTTAACAAACATACCCCCCACTGTGCCACTTCTAGAGCTCTGCTGCTGCCCAGACCACTGCTGGAGTCACCACCAACGCCTGACTTCCCACCAGTGCCACTATCGCAGCTGCTTCTGGTCACGGAGTGTGCCCTGAGCGCCTCCTCCACCAGCGCTTTGACCCTGCTCTCAAAGTCGCAAGCATCAATTGCCCCGAGGTACTGGCAACTGAGGAAGTACCAGCAATGGAAGCACCAGTACCAGCAGCAGAGGGCTCGCACACTCTCCTTTTCTTGGAAATGGGCTCTTTCTCTATGATCAAAATCTTAAAATCTTTCGTTCCGCAACTTTTCTCTTCCCCGCTAGTATATTCTAATTATTCACCTCCCACACGTGGGGAGCCCTGTGCGCATGACCCCGCCAGACACTCCCCTCCTACCCTAACCAACCGTTGCTGGTACTCCGCCTGGTATTAACCCCGCCTAGTCTGCTACTAAGCTGTCAGCCTTCTCAGGAAGGATCTGCCCGGCTTGACAACCTTACAGGCATGCGACAACCACCCGATCAATGACTCGAGCTCCTTTCTCTGGCAGGACTTTCTAGAACCCCACTCATCGAGTAATGTGGTCAACCTTGATAATTTATCCCTGGGTAGTCGAAGTTCACCAGCCACAGTATCAATCTCAATACCTAGGAATATCAGGCAGGTTGTTGGACCCTCTCGTTTGTGAGGGGCCATCGGGACACCCAGTTGAGCACACACTCTGTCCATCGTCTCCACTGCTATCCTGCACTCATCTGACTGAGGGGGTGCAACAACAATAAAGTCGTCTAAATAATGCTGGACAAACCGAATGCCAGCCTGCTGAAGACAACAGTTTAAGGCATCAGCCACCGCATTAAAATTTTGGGGGCTGAGCGGAGGCCGAATGGCAGCATAGGGTCTACATAGATACTGCCTTCCCATTCCACCGCTTGTAGGATCCGGTCCTGGGGGTGTACTGGGACCAAGCGGTAAGCAGCCCTATGTCCATCTTGGCCAAGAGAGACCCTCTTCCCATCTGCTGTGCCATCCTCGCTATGTCATCCACGGTAACATAGGAGAGGGAAGTGAGGAGTGGGGACATACCATCATTCACGCTACCCCCGTTAGGGTAGGAGAGGTCAGTTATGAGACGGTATTTCCCTGTGTTGTGGCCTTTAGGAATAAGGCCAAACCTATTGACATGTACCCGCTCCCTCCAGGTGAGAGGAAAGGGGCCCAGCATGCGACCCTTGGATAGTTCATCGGCAATATAGCCTGAGATTGCCGCAGGCCTGAGCCTGGTGGAGTGCATATTGCATACAGCTGATGTCAAGCGACTATCCCATTGGAATCCAATACGAAATCCATCCTGCAGACCCCGGATTATGTAGTGCACATACGCCTATCTGGGTAATCTGACAGCAGAATCTCCCAGGCATCTACCTTCAGTTGGGTCGACACTGTGCGCAATTCTGGGATAGTACACCTGCTTGGAGGATGGCAACAGCTCAGGCAAATTAAATCTGCCGTGTGGGGATGCATATCGTCCCAGCCTGCACACAAGATTACAGCGCTCATAATATATGCCCTTTACAGTGGTCACAGTGACCGTCACACCACGGAGGTGGAAACCTAATGCAGTGAGACCCCAGCTATCAAATCAATAAGTGGAATTCTTTTTCTTTTTTCAATGAATGTTATTACATTCCCGCGTTTGAAATGTTAGCAAACTTAACATCAATCATCCAGTTCACGTGTTGCCAATTAGTGCTCTGATAATTGCTGACGACTGAGGTCCCACTGCAACTTCTCCCATAATCCCTCCCAACCATTTTCTACCCCTAACCTCATCCCATGACCACCCTATATTCTAACACGACGAGTCAGTGGAAACAAGTATCAGTATCATATTCATTGAAACAATGAGGTGACTGTTCTGTTCACAGATCGATAGATTACAGTTCAGCAGCGTCCCCACCCAGGCGACTGCCCTTGCGGGTTGGAGGTTGCGGGTCGGTGAGGTGACCTTGCCCGTGGCCGAAACCTCCCACAGTGGATGCCGGGGTGATCGCCCCCACACTCCTTGCAGGTGTGGACATACCTGCACGATGACAGCCTGCAACGGCCTTCGTTGTACCGCCTGCACACTTCGGCCGGCTTCCTTGGTGTCCTGGGCAGCATGCTCTGATGTGCCGGCGACGCCCCCGCTGTTCCAGCGCCAAATGGCCACACCCACCAAGGTTGGTCACGGTTCTGTGGGCAAGAGTTGGCCTGGTGATCATCCTGCAGGCACAGCGAACAACGAAGGATTGATCGGGCCCTCCCCGTGAATGCCTCGCTGTAAAGTCGAGGGTCCGGGACCGACCAATCCAGGCACTTCTTGGCCAGTGCCTTCCTTCTAAATTGCCGATCATATGCTACCCATCTCCCATGCTCGTAGTTCCTCTCTGCCCGAACAATTGTAGCCAGATAGGCAAACAATTCGGGAGCTTTGTGAGGGAATCTGGTGGAAAGTAGAGCAGCCATGGTGGTATATCGTTCCACCCAGTGAGAAATGTCCGTGACCATAGGACGACATGATGGCACCGGACGGGAGGGAGTTGACTCTGGAGGTGTGTCCATGGTAACCTCCGACATGTCCACAAACTCCAACTCGAGCACCTTCTTTGCCACATTTGGTGCTAGCGTGGCTACCGGGTTGAACGGCCCCAGCTTGTTCAGGTGGGCTGCACCTGTGCTATTCCCTGCTGTGTCATCTGCATTGCCTGCAGAAGCTGCAGCTGCTAAAAGGTCACAGCCTGAAGTCGGCCTGAACGTTGGCATCTCAGTTCCACACCTCCGAGATCTGTAAAGGGTCAAATACATATACGGCATCAGCGAGGGTCAGGCAAGCGTGCCTAGTAATCTGAAGGCAGCGTGCCTAGTAATCTGAAGGCAGCGTGCCTAGCACTCTGAAGGCAGCGTGCCTAGTAATCTGAAGGCAGCGTGCCTTGTAATCTGAAGGCAGCGTGCCTAGTAATCCCTGGCCGTGTACATTGTGTATAATGGCAACTTGCTATGCATCTGCCTTACCACCAGATTGTTTACTTCTTTTTTCTTTTCTTTTTTTTCTTTTTTTTTATATATAATATTAATTATAATTGCTAGTCTACAACAACAAGCAATAGCAACAAGTGAGAAATCCCCATCAATGACAACAAAATAACAACATGCAGCCTGCTAAGTGTGCCGACCATTTATGTGCTGACCATTTATGTGTTGCCAGGAGTGGGTGTTGATGTCCATTTTCCACCTGAGAGGAAATACTATGTACCCCTTTGTTTTTGTTTTTGTTTTTTGCAATACAGGTAGTGTGCCTACTTCCTCCTACCACATCCTGAAGCAGTTAAGTAATGATCACCGCTGCTATTGGGCCTGGAGGCTGTAGGTGGCCCTGTCCCCGCAGGAGTGGTCTCCAAGGAGGGGGCCCCAAGGCTTGAACCCCTATTGTAGAACCTTCCCTCCAGCCAGGCTAGCTGCTCAGGGGCGAATGACGCCTCAGGTCTGTCTTCATCACCCATAAAGCACTTGGATTACTGCTACAGCTGTCAAGCACTTGGATTACTGCTACAGCTGTATCACCTGGTGGTTCTTTCGGCTCTGGCTGAATGACTGACACCACACGAGGATGCCGGCCTCACGTGCAGTTACCGTACGTGCGCATGTCAGGAGCCACTGCTCCACGATTACATCATCCTCTATTCCTGCCTAGTCATACCCCAGGCTGCTGCCTGGGGTAAGTATGCGTGTACTCTACGTTAACTACATTTAACTACGTTAAACTACATTCTATTTATCAATTATATCATTACTTACTTTACATTCATCAATTATGTAATTATTTAATTAACTAGTTTATTTATGTTTCTTTTTCTCATGCATCCTTATTCATTTGTGATAGCTGGTTTTCTATTATATTGAACTGAACCAAGAATTAACCTCTCTCTGGCTCAGGGAAGCTTAACTCCTGGTGGCAGCGACCTGCCTAGAACTGATTAATCTCTATTCTGGGGAACTTATTCTAGCCTTCCTTAGCCAGAAGGTCAAGAAGCTCCTGGGAACTCTAATCTCCCACAAACTCTTTGTGTTATGGTCTTAACATTGTCAAGATATCTTCACAATGATATATTTTTAGGTTCATGACCCTGAAATAACTTAAGATATCTCATAGCTGCTTGTTATTTCATGCTGTATTGAGCAAGCTCATTCATTACTCTTGTAGTTATAGCAATAAGGTCAAGTTAAACACTTATCCTGTCTTACAGAGCTACCTTCCTCAGGTGTATGTAGCCTACCCAACCTGGTTAGAGCATCTGCTAAATACCAGCTGGGGATTTGAGTGATATGGCTAGATATTTCTCTCCCAGGCTTTATTTTCAGTCACCTCTGGCTCATGAAAATAAATTAGCCTGCTCTTGAAATATATGCCATACCACACTCTGACTCATGTAGTAGTTATATATATATATATATATATATATATAATATATATTTATTTATTTATTCCTGGCTTATTACCCTCGTACTTATAGCAACCAAACTTGTAGCTTTTCTTGGTTTTTACAGCTACCTTCCTCTTACCTCCCCCTTGTGTGGGTACTTGACAGGGTTATAGAGCAGCTGCTAAAATATCAGCTGGGTGTGTGGGTAGCCCCTATACAACCAACTTTATGTGAGTTACCCTTCCTCAAGTACTAAAGATATCTAGTGTGGAATAAACCACTTATTACACTTGTCAGAGTGATATGGCTAGATATTTCACTCTCAGGCTTTATTTTCACTTGCCTCTGGCTCTTGAAAATAAATTAGCCTGCTCATCAAATATTTCACCATATCACACTCTGTGCAATAAGTACTATATATCTATTTATTCCACCCTAGATATCTTCACAATGACATCTTTAGGTACATGACCCTGAAATAACTCAAGATATTTCACCAGTTATTTCAAGCTGTAATGGCAAGCTCATTACCCTTGTAGTTATAGCAACCAGCCAAACTTTTCAATTTTCTAGGTTTTTACAGCTACCTTCCTCCCTGTGGTCATGTGTAACCTACTCCAACTAGAATTAGAGCAGCTGCTAAAATATTAGCTGGGGGTGTGGGTAGCCCCTACAACCAACTTACCCTGTGAGTTACAGGTCCTCTAGTACTAACTATAGTAGTGAAGGTATCTAGTGTGGAATAAACCACTTATTACACTTGTCAGAGTGATATGGCAAAATATTTCACTCTCAGGCTTTATTTTCACTGGGTGAAAATAAATTAGCCTGCTAGTGAAACATTCTGCCATATCACACTCTGACTCATGTAATAAGTATTATATATATATATATGGCAAAGTTCAAAGAGGTCAATGGGTGTCCACCCGAGGCTACCTAAAAAATGTTGAACTTCGTCTGCAGTTCTCAGATCCATCTTCATTTTCAACAGGACTAAAGGTACTTGAGGGCAGTAGTGCCTGGTACCCATTTCGTTCGGACATTAAGATCGACTGGCGACGGAAAAGCAGACCAAGAAAACATCAGTCTGTGGATAGGACAATGGCCGCAGTCTGTCATAATCCTCTTGACCAGCTAAACAAATAACATATAATAAAAACAAAAAAATAAAATAAATAAAAACAAAAAGAAAACAAAATAAGTAACACGCATATTAGAGTGTCTACTGAGGACCATTTGCCTTGGACCTTGGTGTGTTGACCGCTTACCAGTATCCCATAGTGATACATTCATCGGTACTCCATTTACCATCACGTTACTCCCGTAGTTATCAAAGACTGTGGGAACGTAATCTCCAGGGAAGGCATTTGTTGTCCAAGTGATAAGGAAGCAAGATTTACCCACAGCCCCATCACCTACTACTACCACTTTCACGTTCTGCATCACTGACAAGTCTTCACCCACAATTCACCCACAAAGCACTTGGAATTATACCCCAACATCACCATTTTTTCTGAGCTTTTTATACGCGGTTTAGTCTAAAAATAGTACAAACGGCTGCTGGCGGGCTGGAGGTGTTGCGTCTATTTTTAGAACAAGCTCTGGCGGGCTTACTTCCGGTTGAGAATCTTGCCAGCGGTCCGATGCCAAGTTCAATAGTGGGTACTGATTTGCTTAGTTGTCACAAAAATTAACAGTCAACATTTTTTTGCTCAAGAATATAAATAGGTAAATGAGGACCCATAAAATAACAACATAAAAAATATAATAACAGCAACAACAGCAAAAACAACAACAACAAAAACACAACAAAAACAAAAACAAAACAAAACAAACAAAAAAAAACATCCATCCTATATTCCATTTGATACTACAAGGGATCAAAATATAAGGCTAACTAAAAATTTCAATTCAATAAAATATTAAATAACAATGAGTCTATACAACATTACAGCAGTCAATGTTGTTTGGAGTAGCTCAATTTAAATTTTGTGGCACTTTTTTTTTTTTCCATAGGAGTTTCAATGCATGTAATTCACCTCACTTTATGTAACAGTAGTGGTACAATTTTATAACAAGCTTTAATCTATGTAACAGTAGTGGTACATTTATATAACCATCTCTACTTTAAGTAACATTTATGGTACATTTCTATAACTAGCTCTACAGAGGAGGTTGGTTGCGCATCACGAAACGTCAGAAATTATGCGACTTTAATTGAATTCCATACAAAAAAAATTCGTGCGTAGTGAGATCGGAATATTATATTATATTATTGTATATTATACAGTTGATATGCGTGGTACAGTATGAACTAGCTAGAGGGAGCAAGAACGTGTCTATTTTCATGAATTGTCTCGTTTATAACTAGGAGCTTTAACGATGATGCTTTACCAAATGTTTACCCAAATGACGCACACCAAGACCAACTTCTGAGACAGGTAAAAGGTCGGGCACCACGAGACTACTTCTGAGAGGCATTGTAAAGATGGCGACTGGAGGTGTTGAGCAGTCCTCGGAGCAGTCTACATACTTAACTGGTAAAAATTCTATAAATTGTTACAGCTCTTAAATAGGGAAGTCTAGCAAAGAGCAAGTATTAGGACGCGGAAACGAGGCACCTAAGAAAAATTACTGTGGTGGACGCAAAACCACGTCAAAAACGCTAGAGTTAATATGGCAGGTGTAGGATAGGGTCATGTTAAAAACATTTTTAAGGTGAAAAATAATTATTTCATGTATAAAAAGGCAGTAAGAACACTCTTGAAAATTGAACAATATTATATTTGTGTTACAGATAAGATGGCGAACCAGTATTGGGAAAAGATTAAGAACTATCAATTTCATTTTGTTCAATTGACGAATCCTTTCTCCATAGTTTGCTGTTTATCGTCACTAAGGCTACAACATAAGTACAAGGGTTATGTGTGTTTGAGTGAATTGGTAGAATTCGACACGGATGTGCTGACAAAGAGTAACGAGAATAAAGAGGTCAATGTGGCAGTAAATTCCTTACTTTTATTGTTACAGCAAGGAATAGTTCAGGTCGACTGCAATTACAGCGACACTGAAAAATATGTATTATATACTTTGGTTGATAAAATATTCCAACATATTGCAAGTTCTGTCACTTTAGAGCGCAGAGTTCATTCCAAGTATGTTAAAAGACATTTTAGAAACAGCGAAAAAATAGGGTGTGGTGATTTGGGAATTGGTTGTAATCAAACAACATGGTACGGTACCGTTGATGGGCGCCTAAGAGGAACCTCCAGTAGTTTTATTCCACTGGTTTCAATTGGTGAAGATTATGAAGATGAAGATGAAGATAATGATGGTAGCTCTTTAGTCATGGAGATGAAAGCCAAAATTAAGCAAGACTCGCAATCCATAGGGTCGGTTGTTTTATCGTCGTTCATAGAACACAATCGGCATCCATCACTAAACCCTCTTGTGCCGTGTATATTAATTAACTGCAGCACGCTGAAGGTGTTTCTATACGACTGTATATCGGATGTATTGTTGATTTCAGAAGGCGTTTCATTCAGAGAGGGCGATGTTGTAAAGGAAGAGTGTATTCTGTTCTTATGGCTCTTTGTTAATCATAGGTATGTAAGTAACTGAGTGTTTCATCATTATTCAGTATATATGATAAAAAAGTGTCAGCTAGCGGTCTACCGCTAGGATACATTTAAGTTAGAAATGCATATTAGTTATAAGGTTTGCAAGATTAAGATGCAACATTTATGAAAATAAAATGCTAAGTGATTAAGAAAACTTGGGTTAAGATGAATTAAAGATTTCTTTGGTTCAATATTTCGTATTACTTTTTATTCAATATTTTAAAAAATTACTTAAAGTTACTTTATTTAAATTCTAGATTGTTTCTGAAAAAACCCTGTAATTCTGAAAGCAAGAAACTGACCTCAGACATACACAGATTTTTGTCATTTGGCGACTTAAACAACTTGGAAGACTTTCAAAAACTCAAGGATAAGACAATTAATTGGAATTCAGGTGCATCTGGTTATGGCTCGTGCAGTGAAACTACTGATGAAGATGATTTGACATTTACAGGCATTTTTGAACCTGTAGTAAAGAAGAAGAAAACTTCATGACATTGTTTACATCACCTCCAACATTTTAAAAAACTAATAATTGTATATACACACCTTAAGCACTTTTTTTTTTTTTTTTTTTTTTTTTTTTTTTTTTTTTTTTTTCTTGAACACTTTTTCTTTATCAAATGAGCAAATTTCTAATGTGGCTTGTATTATTGAATTCTTGTATTATTGAATTCTTGTGAAAAAAAAAGTGCTTCATTTTTATAACTAGCTCTACTATATGTAACTGTAGTGGTACATATTTATAACCTTTTCTACTCTATATATCAGTAAAATTACATGTTTATAACTAGCTTTACTTAATGTAACAGTAGTGGTACATTTCTGTAACTAGCTGTTCTTTAAGTAACAGTATTGGTACATTTCTATAACCAGCTCTACTCTATGTAACATAATGGTACATTTTTATAACCTCCTCTACTCTATGTAACAGTAATGGAACATTTCTTAACTAGCTGTACTTTAAGTAACATTTGCATGATGACATCACAAACATCCTGTGACACCCACTGATGGTATCATGCACACCATGGTCCCATAGAAAATGATTAGTTTTAGCTGACCAGTAAAAGCTGGGACTTTCATTATTAGTATTCCTGGGATTGAAATTTGGAGATGCTTTACTTCTAGGGCTACCTACTACTATAATTTTTGATGGAAACATTTAAAAAAAAACTTTTTGTTATAAAATAAGGATTTCATGTATTTAATCCAAAAATTCAGTTGGAATAAAAATATTTGTTCCACATTTTTTCAGTACATGTCTCTCGAATGATGGTGCCGATGGTAATTTTTTTCGGCAGCCCCCGCATGTAAATGATTTTGCTTTCCCCTACAAATAAAAATAGAATAATGTTAAGGATGCTACCACACGACCGAGGTAAAGTTGTTACCAAAATCAATTATATTTTTATGGGCCAACTTCAAATATTTCTCATTGCTTGTAAGCCATTCAGAAATTTACTATTTACTTTTGGGAGTTCATATTTTGTGAGTAAGAAACTATGTTTCCCGTACGTAAGGGGTCAAGAGTCAAGACATCAGGACCAATAACGTTTGATGGGTGTGGTCAACTTAATATTTTAGTAGCTCATCTTTAAGATATTTCAATTCTCATCATTTTAAGTACAGTACGAAAAAAGACACATGTATGACAAAAAAATGGTTGCATTCTCCCTTAATTAAATCAATTAATGCTATTCTACACCAATCAACAGTGCCTGCTGATTGCTATGTGCTACGACACTTAAAACAATACACTAATACATGTGAAAACTTACAGATCTCTGTAGCCTTTTGCAGTAAGACTGGGGCTTTAACTAAAGTACGACATTAATCAACTACATTAATACCAGCAGTACTGAATCAATTCATACTTACGTTATGTTTTAAGTGTAATTTCTTTAATTCTTCCGATCTTGGATGTGGTTCCATCGACAGTCCATCGTCCTAAATACGAAAGCAATTCATAATAAACTCATATCATTGCAACTGATTTCATTAATGCTATAAAAGCATAGTTACCAACTTCTGACAACAAAGTTGGGACGCACCACGCCCACTAATCCTACATTGGTGAAGTCCGAAGCGCGTTAAGCAAAGTTAATGTGACCTCAATTTATTATCCAACTGAATAAATCTAATGCAAATGGTGAATTTTAAAATAACTAGTTAATTTATCTATGTAAAATTGTGTGCATATTAAGAGCGTGTCCGCAAAACAACTGGGACATTCACCAGAAATTCAACTAACCGGTCGGGATACAGGATATGCATAAAAAATCAAATGTTGACAACTATTTCAAAGTACTCAAAAACACATTAAATAATAATCAATTAAAACTTACAGTTGTTAATCCCAACATTCTCTGCAAGGTTAATACAAATATAAGAACTCAATTTGTAAACAAAAAACAAACAAAACAAACATCTATCCTCAATACACGTTTTTCGATTTTTGTAAACTTTTGCTGAAAATTTAAATATTAAGCCTTTAATCACTTTTTGTAAACAAAACAAAAAACACAAAAACAAACTTACTGCACATTCAGCCGAACATGGAGGAGGGTTATGAGCAGACTATTAACACATAAAATATTTAAAAATCATATTGCATCCGTATATAAATAAATATCTTCTACTTTTTCGAACATTAAAAATAAACAACAAACAATTACAATGGTACATCTTTGTAAGCAGCTCTACTTTATGTAACAGTAGTGGTACAATTTTATAACAAGCTTTAATTTATGTAACAGTAGTGGTACATTTATATAACCATCTCTACTTTAAGTAACATTTATGGTACATTTCTATAACTAGCTCTACCTTATGTAACAACAGTGGTACATATTTGCTATATTCTATGTAACATTAGTGGAACATTCCTATAATTAAGTTTAGTTTATGTATCAATAGTGGTACATTTTTATAAGCAGCACTACTTTATGTAACAGTAGTGATACATTTTTATAACCAGTTGTACTTTATGTAACAGCAGTGGTACATATTTATAACCAGCTTTATTTTATGTAACAGTAGTGGAACATATGGATAACCAGCTCTACTCTATATACCAATCTCTACTCTATGCAACAGCAGTGGTATATTCTTATAATTAATTCTACTTTGTATAACAGTAGTGGTACATTTCTGTAAGCAGCTCTATTCTATTTAACAGTAGTGGTACAATTATATAATTAGCTCTACTCCATGTAACAGTACTGGTATATATTCATAACCAGCTCTACTCTATGTAACACAAGTGGTACATATTTATAACAAAGTGTACTCTATGTAACATGAGTGTTACTTACAATTAGTTCTACGTTATGTAACAATAGTGGTTCATTTTCATAAGCAGCTGTACTTTATGTAACAGCATTGGTACATCTCTATAACTAACTCTATCCTATGTAACAGTAGTGGTACATATTTAAGACTACAAATATTTTATGTGTAACAATTGTGGTACATTTCTATAGCCATCTCTACTCTACGTAACAGTAGTGGTACATTTTTATAAGCAGCGATACTCTATGTAACAGCAGTGGTACATCTCTATAACTAGCTCTACTCTATGAAACAGTAGTGATACATCTTTATATATATATCTATTTCATGTAACAGTGGTGGTACATAAATATAACCATCTCTACACTGTTAAAAATGGGGTGTATGGGAATCCCATTTTGGGGTGTCCAGGTAACACTGGCTGTACTACTCCGCATGGGGTGTTTCCATTTCACCTAGAGGAAGTGTTCAGTTACACCCCTGTACACCCTTCATTATACCAAATGGGGTGTTGTGATCCGCCCATGTCCAAGTTCTATTACACCCCTATTAGGGCTCATAATGCACCAAATATGGTGTTATTGATACTCTACCAATGGGGTGTTGTGATACTCCCTTAAACTAGCTACTACAACACTCCAAATGGTGTTCTACAATACTCACTTTATAGCCATATATTTTAGTGTGTAAACTTTATTCCAGTAATCAGCAAATGCAATAAATATTAGTCCGTGATGTGACATTGTATCTGTGTGATAGGTGAAGAATTAACTGTTCATGAATGAATGAAGATGCTCAGGACTTCTTCATACAGCCAGGATGATTAGAACTGTTCATCACTCATGTCAGCAGTGATCTACAAACAGCAACAATAAACAAAAAACAACAAAACATAATGGTAATTGACTTCGGATATTCCATACCCTTGCCCAAATCTCAGCATGTCATACTTTTTCAAAAGTAAATTTAAATAAAACATATATTGTACTTGTTTAAAAATGACGACAACAACAATAGTAATGTTTAGAAGACAATAAGGACCCAACTTCATTTATTATTCCATGGACATAATTTGACACTCAAGTCATGTCCCACACTTTTCTCTTGAAGTCTTTATGAGTTCATCCACACTTTCATTTAACCTATTAGTATCATATCAACACTATATGATTGGAAACATTCTACTAAGCGTCTTTTGTATTGATACCCACTTGTGTACAAACTGACTGTTCAGTTCCCTACCAGTCTTACTGCACACTTCATGTAATAGTTAAGAACAAACTAAAATAAGTATCCTTTACCAATAAGAAGTGCCCATGATACAGACCTTTATGAAGTGCCTGTGACCCTTTACCAACACGAAGTGTCTATAACACAGACCTTTATAAAGTGCCTGTGACCCTTTACCAATACAAACATGATACAGACCTTTATGAAGTGCCTGTGACCCTATACCAACATGAAGTATCTATAACACAGACCTTTATAAAGTGCCTGTGACCCTTTACCAATACAAAGTGCCCATGCTACAGACCTTAAAGACGGCCCTGTGACCCTTTACCTACACGAAATGTCTATGATACAGATCTTTCAAAGATCCTACAGGATCAGAAATTGTTTACCTAAGTGCCTATAATACAAACCTTTTTAAAAATAGTCCAAGTCTATAAAGTGTATATAACACAGACTTTACCAAGTGGAATCAGAAAACTTTATTAAGTAAAGGTTCACTGAAGTCATTTTATAGGGATCTTTAGTGGGATCAGAAACAGAACTGTATACAAGTGCTATATGATAGTATAGCTGCCAATTGCTGCCTACACGGTCTATCAAGCCGCTTATTTCATTCAATCAATCAAACTATAGCTTACAACAAATTACTGCTGTTAATCTAGCTCCACAATTATAGAATTTACGCTAAATTGGATAGCCGTAAAAGTTACTAGAATTTTGCCCCTACCCCACTGTGGGCCTGCCCACATGAGATCTTTATCAATGTTAAGTTTTGTAGTCAGAAGTATTTTTGTTGAGTTTTATGGTCATGTGCAGTAGGTAGCGTTAGCGTGTGTATGTGTGTTAGCAAGGATTATACAATCACAAGACCAGAACATTGCAGCATTTTGTGTGAACAGTAGGCGGGAGTTTGTGTTAGTATTTAAGTTGTGTGTCTCGTGGTTTGAGTTAGTTCTATGTCATCTCAATTCGCTGTGTGTCGTTATCCTGTGTTTAAAGTAATTTAATCCTACCTAAAACCTATTCCTTCGGGCGGGTATGGTTCGCCGGGTAGTCAGCAGGAGGCATACACTCTGGTGGCAGCAACTACTTTGCTGTCTCCAGGTGCGAGCGAGAGAAGGGAGCGAGTAATCCAGACCTAATCGAGCCCACACCCACATCATTCTAATTTAATACAGATAATAATGTTATCAATAATATATGGCAATTTAAAAATAGTAATGTTTAGGTAAGCACTCCCAATGAATATTCTAGAACACATCTGCTCGGTAAGGAATGTCTTGTCACAACAACGTAAATCAGATATATGGTAAAGGGTTCCTGATCTAAACAGGTACTTGAACCTGGTCAACCAAATAAATGGTAAAGGGTGTGTTGTCACAATAAGGTAACACAAGTACTTGGTAAAGGGTTCCCGATCCTACATCAACCAATTTCATGGTAAAGGGTGCCTTCAATATTTAGTAAAGAATTCCTAAAACCTTGGAAAATATTGAGGTTGTGTCACAGGCATTTGGTCAACCGTAAAGTATGTCAAATACAGTAACCCACAGTCTAGAACTTGGTAAAGGGTCCCTAATTCCAATAAACAGGCCCATTCACCAGGACTCACATTTAGTCAGCAATCACACGTTAGGTATCTGACAAGCATAAAGTATTTAAAAAGTTATTGTTGGAGTGAGAGAGTTGACAGTCCTGTGATAGGCACTATTAAAGGTGTATCATAGTTACTAGGCTAATCCTACATATATCACAAGGAGTCTAGCCATCATGGTATTTGGTAAAGGTCACCAATCCTAAAAGAGGTGACATTTCAATATATTGGTATAGGGTGTCTTGTCAATAGACATGTTATACTAACGAACTCTCAATTTTTTGTGCCACATGATGCAGTTTTCCTACCAATGGTCACTAATGAATATTAGCCTCTCCACTCTAACATTATAAGTGATCATCACGCAACCTTTGTGCATTCTCTTATAATTCAAATATCAGCTACAAAATCCAAGCACAAAGTGTGTGGAGGTACTCTGCTAACTAGAAAAACGGAATCTCACCGTTAATATAGAAGTGCAGCATGTATCTGCCGTTACTAGAATCATTTGGGGGCTATTCCACAGTGTCAGCTGTCCAGTGGAGGTGCACTGTAGAGGAGTAAAGTCAGACCTATTCAGACTTCTATATTCATAAGCTCCAGTGTCCTCTTAGCTCCATCAATGCTGCAGATAGCATGGTGGAACTCCCAACAGCCTGAAAATAGAGATGGGAAAAAAAAGTTAATGAAAGTAACCTCAAGATGTGTTAGACTCCTGATTCTAAATATAGCCCAAACATGTGCTTGCATGCATAAAAGGTCATCAAACACTCCTGACTTGAGTAAATATGAATGTGTGCTAAAATAACTTCCAGATAAAATATGCATTCACAATTTAGAAGCAGCTAGCTACTGTCTACTACTACATAATGACTGCCAAAATTTTTAACCAATATCCCAGCAGATTTATTCAGCATATATTCTGGGGGATGCATCTATGATGCTGAGGCTTCTCTCTACTGCTGCAAGATACTAATACAATTTTCAATCAATACTTTCTTTCACTGGTCATTAAAAAGTTGTAGCTATCCGAAGTCAAACTCAAACATTATACAAATAGCGCACACCACAAATTACGATCACACTAGTTCACCCACACTAAATCACTACCACTAAAAAAATTACTTCATCTCAATCACATCTCTCTTCTGGGGGGCTCCGTCGAGCCTGACCTTCACCATTATCTGCCTCGTATACAACTCACACCACCGCGCACAAAATACGCGAAAACTGGAGAATTTATACCATACGCATCACGGACAATTATTGGTAAAGGGTCTTTACTACCAGCTGGGGAGAAAAGGGCGTGGCTGCACTACGAGGGAGTAAAAGAAACGTTGCAAACTTACATGAGACATCGGAGGAAAACCGCTCACCTGGAAGCATCATTTACAATTTTTAGGTAGGTTTTGTCTCAGGTGATTTATACAGGTGTGGGGGGGTTGAGGTAGGGGGGGGATTTTGTAGAGTTAATTTAGCCAAATGATAATATTGAAGTCAGACAGATGAAAACAGGACAAACTATTATGAATTATGCACCTCAACTTTATAAAAGAAGTATTTTACATTTTAAACGAACTAACAGTACAGTAAAACTGTGGTTTTTTGTATATCTTTTTAATTTTTTTCTTAAAATGTTTTGTCAGGGAAAAAGTATGGAGGGTGAACGAAACGGGATGGGGGTAGGGGGAGGGAATCCCAACATTGCCATAGTCTCTATGAAACCCTGCCTTTACCTACCCCTATGCTGGGAAATGTGTGATATAATTAGAACATATTTCTGATTCAAATCTCCTCCTCTCCCTTCCTCCCAATAACGTCCACTGCTTACTTGCAGTCTTGTAGAACTTGGTAGTAACCACTGAGGAGTGGCTGTGAACTTAAGCAGAGAAAGTGGCTATAGATTAAGATAGTGGGAAGGGTTGAAAGAATTGCATCTATAACTAATTTTTGGGCTTGTAAGTGGTAGAGATAATACTACCAACAGGATAAGGAAAAGGTTTTGAATGCTTACACTGAGTCTCCATAGATAATTGGCATTTTCCTGAATTCTAAAAGTCATATCTAAATACGGCAGTAATGTGCTTTTAGCCAAAAACCCAAGTGTGATACTTTTATGTTCATATTTTATGTTGATTTTTTTTTTAGTTCTGTCACTTTTGGTTAAGGAGAAGGCTGGGTCGGTGGCTTGGAAAATATGAATGGGAAACTAGTGCTAGTTATATCCTGCATTGAACCCACTTACTTGTGTGTGTGTGTGTGTGTGGTTGTGTCCTTGGCTCAGGGCCAAGTTCAAGCCCCACTCTGGCAATTTTCCATTTGGTTTTCCATATGCCTCCTGCCAGTCCACCCAGCTGTGATTGGGTACCTGGCATTTGCTGGGGTGCAAATTCAAGGCCTTTCTCATGAAACAGCAATGGTCCAGGGGTCTTTGGGTGGCCACGCCACTTGCTGTGAGGAAAGGCCTATTCTCCTGCGAGTTCCTAGCCTGGCTCCAGGAGCTTTGCTTGCATGGCTCACAGTGCCTGCTTAGTGCACAGGCATCCTGGGTCTGCCAGGTGTGCATGACCGCTTAACGGCAGCAAGAGATTTACAAATTTGTATTTGGATGTGTGTGCATGTTCTTAGATGGACACTAATTGGTGGAGTTGAGGAACTATGAGCACGTGTTGGAGGATGTACTATGCTAGATGTTTGAACACAGCCATGTGAAGCACCACTGTCTTGTTCATAAGAGCTACAGGTATGTAGCTGGGATATATGTTATTGTTGCATTTTATTAATGTTTTCTCTTTTTGTCAGGCTGTAACGATTACAATGAAGTGATTTCAAGAAGTAAATGAAGACTATCTCTAAGTACAAGTGACATTTGTACGACATGTCTATCGAACATTACGTCTTTGTTTTTTTCTTTTTGTGATTATTTTGCTGTTGATTATCTTTTGTTGGATTGTGGTTATTGCATGTCAGTATTAAATGAATTGAAAAAAATAAAGGAAGTCATATGATCAGCTGGTAGTGTTGAACCTAATAGTCCTGTCTGCTTATTATTCTGCTGCAAATGGACGTTTATCTGGGATACGGAGGGCGATAGCAGCAGAATACACCTCATTACTGGGGACAGGTGGTGGTGTTATTGTGATATTTTGATCAATGACATGCAATCACAGCAGTGTTGTTGTTCCTTAGTTATTCTAAACAATGCTTACACACTTGGCTATGCTACATGCATGTATGCATACAGATCAAACCATCTCAATTCAGATTCATAGACCAGTGTCTAGTGCACTCTGCCCGTAGTTTTTAGATACAGTAGCAACTTATTTCTCAAAAGTCAGTTTGGCCCAGATCGTAGGGAATGGTCCTGCGGAGGTGTGCAGATGGTGCAGGTCACAGGTGGAGGCCTTGGTCGCTGAGCAATTAGTGTCATGCTGCAGGGTGTGCAATGGATCCCCAGATAATCAGTAATGCATGCATATTTAATATGCATGAGGCGCGAAATCCAAGACCTTGGGGATTAAACGTGTCCTTACATGTTCTTCCTTTATCACACTAACAATACTTATTACATTGTGACCATGGGCTCCTCCTACGTAAGGTGGAGCCATAGCATGATCCCAAGCAAGTATCAATTTAATTGCACAGCAACTGCAGTCTCTCTATATACCATTTTTCTTGTGTCTGAACTGATTGTTATGCAATTTGTATTTAGATGTGCCATAGGTTAAAAAATAGGTGGAGGTTGTGGTCCTATGCAATGTTAGTGTCATCATGAGCGATGCGATAGGTCAGATATATGTGAAAGTCATGGGAACTATGAAATTAATATTGTGAGATGTACCACTGACAAACGTAGACTGCCATGTGCTGTGCAGTTTAGTACAATGATGAGGTTTATGTAGTTAGCACCCACCACACTGAATGCATAGCAACTGCATGGCCTTCCTACCTATGGTATATTATATACCTTACAACAAGACTTTTTGTACATGTATCTCAGGATATGGAATGTGTGCAATTGGATCTAATGCATCTATAAGTTGAGGCCATAGTCGCAATAGCATTCCCTTGATGTGTAACGGGTTCTGATATTCTTTACTCCGATTTTACACTTGCCAAGTTAGTATACTCATGTTTGCTATTGCTGCCTTTTACTTATTTAAACAAAACTGAATAAAAATAATAATATACATCAGTTTTAGTAACAGGTCCTCAATCACACCACAACAGAACCAAGCAAGCTTACTGCTAACATACACCCATTTTAAACTTTGATTTTCTGCAAATAATTGTAGCATGTCACGCTACCAAGTCTACTAGATCATATGAGTGTGAATGAAACGAAATCAGTGAAATGACAACTAGTACAGCTAGTTTGTAGTTCAGTCTCATAGAAGATGTATACAGTAGAGTGACTGCAGAGATCCCCAAGGCTCCCAGAGAACAGCTCATGGAAAACGATCTCTGAATGGTAGACATATGACATTCCCAGCAGTCCGGATGACCAGATCCTTTGGTAAATTAGACTCCATCACAAGCGAAGGCCAACTTGGATTATTACCTACATATAATAATAATAATAATAACAGTGGTAGTAGTAGTAATAATAATATTAATAATTAATAATAATTAACAACAACAGCAATGTATAACTAGAAAAAAAAAATCCTGACTGATGAGGATAAAAATAATGAAATTAGAGTAGTAATACTATAGCCGAGTCATTTAAAAAAAAAAAAAAATGTGTGGCATTCAATTGAAATACAACAGCAGTGACAGGCTGACAGACAGAATTATTGACAGACTGACAAACTTATTGAGTGACTGACTGACAGATTGACTGACTGACTGATGACAGATTGACTGACAACACACTGACTGACTAACAGATTGACTGACTGACAGATTGACTGACGACAGATTGACTGATGACAGATTTGACTGACTAACAGATTGACTGACTGACAGATTGACTGATGACAGATTGACTGATGACACATTGACTGACGACAGATTGACTGACTGACGACAGATTGACTGATGACACATTGACTGACTAACAGATTGACTGACGACAGATTGACTGATGACAGATTGACTGACGACAGATTGACTGACTAACAGATTGACTGACGACAGATTGACAGACTAACAGATTAACTGACGACAGATTGACCGACGACAGATTGACTGACGACAGATTAATTGACGACAGATTGACTGGTGACCTCTAGTCACTGGTCATATGAGAACCTCATTACTACCTCTAGTCACTAGTCACATGAGAACCTCATCACCACCTCTAGTCACTGGTCATATGAGAACCCCATCACTACCTCTAGTGACGGGTCACACGAGAACCCCATCACTACCTCTAGTCACTGGTTATATGAGAACCTCGTTACTACCTCTAGTCACTGGTCACATCAGAACCTCATCACTACCTCTAGTCACTAGTCACATGAGAACCTCATCACTACCTCTAGTCACTGGTCATATGAGAACCCCATCACTACCTCTAGTCACTGGTCACACGAGAACCTCATCACTACCTCTAGTCACTGGTCACACGTGAACCTCATCACTACCTCTAGTCAGTGGTCACATGAGAACCTCATCACTACCTCTAGTCAGTGGTCACATGAGAACCTCATCACTACCTCTAGTCACTGGTCACATGAGAACCTCATCACTACCTCTAGTCACTGGTCATATGAGAACCCCATCACTACCTCTAGTCAATGGTCACACGAGAACCCCATCACTACCTCTAGTCACTGGTCATAAGAGAACTTCATTACTACCTCTAGTCACTGGTCACATGAGAGCCTCATCACTACCTCTAGTCACTGGTCAAATGAGAACTCATCACTACCTCTAGTCACTGGTCATATAAGAACCCCATCACTACCTCTAGTCACTGGTCACACGAGAACCTCATCACTACCTCTAGTCACTGGTCACACGTGAACCTCATCACCACCTCTAGTCAGTGGTCACATGAGAACCTCATCACTACCTCTAGTCACTGGTCACATGAGAACCTCATCACTACCTCTAGTCACATGAGAACCTCATCACTACCTCTAGTCTGGTCACATGAGAACCTCATCACTACCTCTAGTCTGGTCACATGAGAACCTCATCACTACCTCTAGTTACTGGTCATATGAGAATCCCAACACTACCTCCAGTCACTGGTCATATGAGAACCTCATTACTATCTCTAGTCACTGGTCACATAAGAACCCCATCACTACTCTAGTCACTGGTCACATGAGAATCCCATCACTACCTCCAGTCACTGGTCATATGATAACCCCATCACTACCTCTAGTCACTGGTCACATAAGAACCTCATCACTACTTCTAGTCACTGGTCACATAAGAACCTCATCACTACCTCTAGTCACTGATCACACGAAATTCTCATCACTACCTCTAGTCACTGGTCACATGAGAACCCCATCACTATCTCTAGTCACTGGTCACATGAGAACCTCATCACTACCTCTAGTCACTGGTCACATGAGAACCTCATCACTCCCTCTAGTCACTGGTCACACGAGAACCCCATCACTACCTCTAGTCACATGAGAACCTCATCACTACCTCTAGTCTGGTCACATGAGAACCTCATCACTACCTCTAGTCACTGGTCACATGAGAACC
>WLWD01004145.1_pt1 | contig 26593 bp, 21 predicted proteins | sample 6712731 | NCBI WGS metagenome assembly WLWD01 (sample SAMN12718690, study PRJNA576275) | sponge metagenome | isolation source: marine sponge | host: Mycale hentscheli | place: New Zealand: South Island, Marlborough, Capsize Point | collected 2014-11-01 | reverse complement strand
CCCCCCTCAAAACAACAATACCCCCTCTTTTTATTTGGTCTTTTACACTCTCATTTGGTCTGTTACACTGTTCGAAATGATATGACTACAATATAAATTAATTAAACCCTGGCAACTCTTGGAATTATCACCAGATAACCACCCTCTTCCTTGGGCTTTGCCCTCGGGATCAGATGTAGCAATAATTCTCGAATTCATGGTTTAACTATTATTGGAGAGTGAGTGAAGCGAGCTTGACACTATACAGGGATAACAACTTGAGAATAGGAGATATTTGTATGTTTATATAATTTCTAGGGTGATACAGGTAATAATCGATCAACAAAGGGTTCTGTTTAGTGAAGTTAGGGACGGGATCGAACATCCAACGAACACAAAAATACGAGAGGGTCAAAGTACAAAATGACATACGTACGTCCAAACATATAAACAAACAAACATCCCCGATTTTCAATTGTGTTACCCCTGTAACACATCGCTCGCCAATAATGGATCCAGAATCGGACAGTGTTGGCTTCTATTAGCACAGTGCCAGTACTGCAAGGATGCTTATGTACCATGTATAACAAGTGATATTACAGCACATTGGCCTATTCTAATAGCACCTGACTACTACGTACAGGAATATTACCAAAGTTTACCACTATACCTAAATTCATAGAAACTACACATAACAGGGTAACTTACATACACAGTATATATATATATATATATATATTGCGCACTATTAGACAGCCTAAAAAGGTTCCCATTTATGATTTAGAAAAGCCTATGCTTCTCTTGTTCACATACCACTACATACATGAAAAAACTTGGTAAATTATAACATACTTCATTTTGAATATGAGTCATAATTTTCCTTGCTCTCCTGTTAATCTGTGCACTAGTCATCACTGTGTCTAAAGGATTATCTTGTTCCAACATCGCACGTTCCATGTCTGAGAGTTGCTGATAGTTCTTGCTGGCCTCTTTATTAAAGTGACTAGCACCAAATGATTTGCAAATCTTTCCTTCTATACGTAAATAGTATAAATACAATAAAAGTATTTTTAATCCACACTATCTGTACTCATGTAGTAAGCTTCCACCTAATCACAACCATCACTTTTATATAAGAATTACTATCAGCCAAATCACATCAAAACCTCTCAAAAAAAATTCCAGTGAAGGTGGCAGAACATTTCAGTTCTTTCAGGACCACTTGAAGCCCAAATTCTTTCTCTAAGCTACATCTAATAACCATATCACATTCTGGGCAAAATTTCTTCTCAATTATTCTCCTATGCTTATGTGTGACACACACACACACACACACACACACACACCAAAAACAAAAAACAAAACAAAACAAAACCAGCAGCTCATCACTATTTATTTAGAGTTCCTCTCCCCTTAACTGTTAGGTGGAGCTCATTTTGCCCGAAATGCTTACGGGAGATAGAGTAGGCACATGCCATCAAAACTATAATCAATCTGAGATCCAAACCCTCAGTGTGCACAAACACCATCAAAATACATCAAGAATAGCATGAAACCAGCAAAAAATTAGGGTGTATTATCTATCTGTAGTAATTATTATGAAGCGCTCATAATAAATGCAAAACAAATTTAACATACCTTCACTTTCAGCAAAGTTCTTAACATATTTTTGCCACTTTGTTAGCGATTTGTTAGGCACAACATTTAATCTTCCTTTTGCACTGCCTTTCTGCATTCTATTTCTTCTTCTAATCCAATTCTATAAAAAATGTAAACGTTTTTTATTATAAACAATCAATATATTGAACACTGTATGTCTAACGCAAATTATGCAGAAACTCTACATTCATAGAGTAGCACAAATTTGAGTGTGACACAGTAGCCGTTTCTGAAAGTTGAAAGACCATCCTATCACCCTATCAAACTTCAAAAAGAATAGCAAAAAGAAAATAAACAAACAAAAACAGCTAAATCATGCATATACATACAGGTTCCAGCAAAATTGAGTTTACTTGTGAGCACTGGACGTACAATTGTGCATTTTGACCAATACCACAAAACTGGCCAGTATAATAGCATGCAAATTGTTTCAAACTTAACCAATCATATAACCAACTTTCTCTAACATGGGCAGACACCATAGAAAAAAGAAATAACATAGTTTGCAACCAAATTCTAATGATGTCATATGGACTTGTAGGAGATGTTTTTTAATTATCAACCAGCCAAGTTAAAAATCATTATTAACCCTCAGCACACATGCGCGAGAGGGTTATAGTAGTCATCCTGCCTGTTCGTCTGTCTGTCACGCTCTGATTTGGAGATTATTGTTAATTAACCGTTGATCTACCAGTATCTAATACAACATTCCTACTTTTTGTTTATTATGTTGCTCTAACACAGAACTTCCTATAATATCTAGAGCATAAGAAAATTTCCATACACACCTTTTCCCTCAACCACCTTAACCTGTTCCCCTTTTCATTTTAATTTTTCATTCCACCTTGTTTACACTGCTTTTTGTTATGTCTTAAGGTTTGCCTTCATAGTAGCCCATTGGGCTAGTTGGTCATACCAGTCTCCACTGAAGTAACTGGTGCAAATTGTTGTTTTTTTAAAGCACTGGTATTTTTGTTTTACAAAATACTGCCACTGGAATGACTACCATTGAGTATCAGTTTATTGTATAGGTATCTGAATCCAGTAACTTGAAGGGGAATAAGCCATGTACTCTGTTTGAACCCTATAGGAGCCAGAAATTAGAATTAATATTGTAGCCTCAGTAATGTAAGTTCAAATTCTTTATTTTTCTCTGAATGTACTAGCATGATTTATCATATTATTGGCTGATATCGACCGTGAAAGGGAATCGCTATATAAGAAGTGACCGTGTATATAAGAATTGTACCCAAGCTGCTAAAGGAGACTTTCAGTATACACAATCAACTATGCGACTACTCCAGTAAGTAACTATTGTAAGGGAATGGCAAGAAAATAGTACACAGGATATCAGGAGTTTTTTTTATAATTAGCATTTACTCTGAGGCATACATCGAACAGTGTAACAGACCAAATGAGAGTGTAAAAGACCAAACAAAAAGAGGGGGTATTGTTGTTTTGAGGGGGGAAAATTGTTGTTTTGAGGGGGGGGGGGGAAATATGTCTAGTTGGTGCCGCGGGAGGGTCCTCCAAATTATAGACAGGGGACGTTTATAAATCCAGGCGGAGATTTTGGCTTGGGGGGGGGGGGACTTTTTTTATTTACTTTTTTTATTTATTCCTACCTAGGATAGTATAATAGGCCACAGAGATGGGAGGGTGCAGGTCCTCCGAGTAGGGAGGGGGGAGGGGGGGTGGGGGGTGAGGAGTAATGCTATTATGACAGCTAATATTAAATTGTGTACTGTTACACTTCAGAGATGTCAAGCTAAGTAGTCTTGATGGGCTAATCGCCCAGTTGGTTGTGTTAGTTGATCTCATAAGTCAGTGACTCAGAGTAAGAATGATGGCGGAAGTGACACTGAGACAGCTCAGCCTAGCTGATTATCAAACAAAAAAAATAGAAGAATTGTGCTTTGATTTATATTTTTATAATAGAATAATTTTGCTCGGGTGGGTGTGGTACCACGTTTAGGGTGGAGGTGGGTGGTAATTTGGGGGGGGGTGTAAAAAATTCAGGGATTCTTAGGGTAGACTGGTCTTCGTGGGTGTTGGGGGGGTGGGATTCCAGCCCCCACCCCCTCTACAGGCAATTACGGAGGGCAATAACACAGGGAAATAGCATTTATATTACGTATAATAATATGGTAATAAGGTTTCAATGCCATAGTAACCACTCGCCGCAACTGTTTGAATTTAAAAAGAAAACAAAAAAAAACAAGTCACATTAGTTAAAAGTAGCTTAAGTAGTAGTCATAATGCACAATACGTACTTTCACACAACTGGACATACCTACACAAGACTTCCTTCATGGTTGTCTAGTAGACAATGAATTTCAAGTAAATATTGTTGCCGCAAGGCTTATAACTATGACAAATAGTAGTCTGGCGCAGCCAGTCCCTTTACCTAGCACTACCTGAGAAAGGGTCTGGGGACAATCATGCACGTTGGCTGTTATATAGCCAAGATTTTGGGCTGTGGGTAGTTAACATTTTTTTGTTGTTTCCTTGAAATGAGTGGGCATCTTACCACAAGTGTACATAACGGAGCCCACATTCCCGAACTATCAAAGTATTGCTTACGCAAATGCTCTGTGGTTGTACTCAGGTCAGCTTGTCCAGTAAACCGTGGGCGCCGTAACAGTAACTAGACAACCACTACCACATTCCTCTAGAACAGCCAAGGTGCATGATTGTCCCCAGACCCTTTCTAGCGTAGCGGTTAGGTAAAGGGTCTGGTTGCGCCAGACTAGACAAATAGCACATTAAGTTACCACCGCCACTAACTCTAATAAAAATGGAACTCGGCAAGTTTTAAGAATTTGAAACGGTAAACAATTCAATTTCTAGGATGATATGAGTAATGATCGATAACCAGAGGATTCTGTTTAGTGAAGATTGACAGGGTCACCCACCAAACAAACAAAAATGCCAGGGTCATAGTACAAAAATGACATACGTACGTACATCCTAACATATATAAATAAATAGCCCTGAATATTAATTGTGTTTCCCCTGATAGCATCTTGCTCCTCGCCAATAAAAATATATGTATGTGACTGTTCACAGGAAAATTGAGCTCTATACGGCACCAAACAATTAGATGTTCCTCAGAGCCAGGCATTGAGCTCTCCAAAATAATAGCTACAAAAAAAAATTCAAAAACTTAGGAACCCATAGTAATGTGTAATATTAATTGTGCTAATATGTATTAATTATAGATGCTGAATAGCACTCACCTTGCCTTGCACAATATAACCTTATATACATTACATCTTTATTTACACTTGCTGTTACAGTTTTCTGAACTGGAGGGTTTTGGATACAAAGGTTTTGCAGTTGCCATTTGTGGAAGTAAGAGCCAGATTCTTGGCACACCATCTGTGTTATCATCATTGGCTCCAAAAATTATTGAATATTTTTATAGCATCATTACCTATGGTAAGTAAATTTACACTTTATGAAGCCATACAGAGCCCTTTACATGAATGTTTCAATTACTATGATAATAGTACGGCGTATAAGTTTCCCATTCATAAATGAATGGGAAAAATCGCTGTTCAATTGAAATACCTCAGTAACTAAGTGGAAACTAAGTGAAATACCTCGGTAGCTAGGTGAAATAGTACGGGTAAGTGCGCACGCGTAGAGCGTTAACCTTGGAAACGTACAGTTCGAGTAGTTTCTAGTAGGGGACAATGTGCAAACGACCTTTTAAAAAGCTGGCCTACTATTAGCTATTGATAGCACGGATAACCTGTGCTATTAGAGATCAATAGCACTCGTAAAGCAATTTGAAATAACACTCGGCTTCGCCTCGTGCAATTAATCCCGAATAGCACAGGTTACCCATGCTATTACTAGTACATATCAGCATTAAGATTTTATTAAATGAAAGTTCATGGCCAATGTTGTTATTGTTGTTGTTGTTGTTGTTGTTGTTGTTGTTTTTGTTTTTACATGGAAATATTCTGTCATAGAAGCTTGTGAAAAAAATTAAGAATAGAATTGTTGATTTAGCTATGTATCAAAAGTAATGTATGACTAGATTTCTTGAATAAGATTAAAGCAGCTTGTCATTGTTGATTGAAGTATTAGTCTTATGTGAGGTCTGACTCAGCAGCTGACAACGACCACAAATTACAAAGGGATTAGCTCGCTCATTTGCACTGATAGTTGGGTAGGATACCTGACCAATATCTCTTTTCTGGACTATCTTGTGTGTAATATTTGTTGAATTCACACCCACACTAAGTAATGAAATTAGGACTAATAACTTGCATATCATGCAGGGAAGATCAGGTAGCATTTTAATTTTATTGGTGTATTGTATTGTCAACTGTTATTTTAGGTTCTACTCCCCTGATTGAAAAATCAAATTCCCCCAGCACTTCACATCAACATCTAAGCACTTCACTTCCAAGCACTTCGCTTCCAAGCACTTCACTTCCAAGCACTTCACTTCCGAACTTTTCACGTCCAAGCACTTTTTGTCCAAGCACTTTACGTCCAAGCACTTCACTTCCCAGCACTTCACTTCCAAGCACTTCACTTCCAAGCACTTCACTTCCAAGCACTTCACTTCCAAGCACTTCACTTCCAAGCACTTCACTTCCAAACTGTTCACGTTCAAACACTTTACGTCCAAGCACTTCGCTTCCAAGCACTTCACTTCCAAACTGTTCACGTTCAAACACTTTACGTCCAAGCACTTCACTTTCAAGCACTTCACTTCCAAACTGTTCACGTTCAAGCACTTTACATCCAAGCGCTTCACTTCCCAGCACTTCACTTCCAAGCACTTCACTTCCCAGCACTTCACTTCCCAGCACTTCACTTCCAAGCACTTCACTTCCGAACACTTCACTTCCGAACACGTCACTTCCAAGCACTTCACTTCCGAACTGTTCACATTCAAGCACTTTTTGTCCAAGCACTTTACTTCCAAGAACTTCACTTCCAAGCACTTCACTTCCGAACACTTCACTTCCAAGCACTTCACTTCCGAACTGTTCACGTTCAAGCACTTTACGTCCAAGCACTTCACGTCCAAGCACTTCACTTCCAAGCACTTCACTTCCAAGCACTTCACTTCCAAGAACTTCACTTCCAAGCACTTCACTTCCAAGCACTTCACATCCCAGCACCAATACTTTTTCCGTTAGCCAGGATCCTGCAATTTGGATTTCCAAACTTACTCTGTGCATATCAGATAAGTTAGAAATACTTAATAATATGTGGTTGTCTGACAGTGTTATTCATGTGGCACAATTAATACTGTCACAGCAATTTTCTATACAAGGATTACAGAGTCCTCAGTGTGGCTGCAATTTGACATTCAAGGTTGTGCCTCTCAACAGGAAATACATACAAATTTTACATGTGAATGGAAACCATTGGATAGTGGTCTCCAACTGTATGGCAAGCCAACCACCCGAGAAGGATAGAGTACTTGTTTACGACAGTTTACTGCCCAGTAAAATGAGTTACAAGACTAAAGAAATGGTCTGTTCGTTTACTCGACCAGTGTCAAAAACTTATAAATTTGACATGATGAATATAGCAAGGCAGCCTAATTCATTTGACTGTGGAGTGATTGCTATTGCTAATGCTACTGAGATAGCATTTGGATATAGTCCCTTACAATGCATTTGGGATGCTTCACTAATGCGGAGTCGCTTGGTGAAATGTTTGGAGGAAGGTAAAATGACAAGATTCCCTATGCTCCGTGAACGTCGGCTTGGATTTGGCAGAGCCATTAAAGCATTTGTAGAAGAAGAAATACACTGTATTTGTAGAATGCCAGACAACAAAGAAGAGACTATGATACGATGCAGTATGTGTCACATGTGGTGTCACTCTTCTTGCATGAACATTGAAGATGTTGCGGTGTACAGTGATAAAAAGTGGATTTGTGTCAGATGTGAAGTTAATTAGTTGTAGTTATTATTATTATTAACACCTTATGCCTCTGGCTGTTATTATTTATTCCTGTGGATTGTTGTATTATTTATGCCTCATGATCACCATAGATTCTTGCACAATAAAAGTTAAAGACATGTTTTTGAAGATGAAATATGGTTAGCCTAATTAAGCATACATCAACAAGGCCCTAAGTAGGATTATTATAAAGCGGGTGAGTAAGTGGCCACACACACAGATTACATATATTAAACAGCAAGCTAGCATACTCACTTAGCACATACTCTTCTAGCTATCAATTCACATACAATATGATGAAGAGTTATGTGTTTGTCCAGTCTCAGTAACTTTTGCTTATTACCTCATTTAGTGAGTTAGTCATATATTTCATTGACAGTCTCTCTTACTGTTCTTGTACAAATTCTAAAATATTGACGCCTATGATTCATTCTAGCACAGCTGCATTATTGACAGTGCTAACAGGCTAGATTATAACTTGCCCATTAATTTATACTTATAGTCCATTGTGATCAATGAAAAGGCAGTCAAAATATTCAGTAAAAAGAGAGCAAGTGAACATATACCACAAATTACATTAGTCCCGAGTTGTACAATGGTATATGAATTTTACAAAAGTTACTGCAACCCCCTGAACTCCCCTCCCCCTGCATGCACCTTTTATTTATGAGATAACACTATGTTATATAAAGTGAGTTAGCTACTTACTAGTCACATTTCTAAAGGTAACATTGTGAATATATCTAGCGTGGAATTATAATACTAACTGCTCTGAAACCAAAGCAAATACAATGACACACTTAAGCTCATCTTTAGTCACAATGTTTTTTTTTGTTGCAATGAGTAAGAGTAGCTATATTGCATTGCTACTCTTTCATTAAATGATATTATGTACCTGCCAAGATGAAGTTTTAACTTGGGATTAATTTTATTGTAATTGTAACGTTTATTCAAGATACTTAACTGAAATAACAAGAACTGATAAAAGTATTTATACAAATGACAAAACAACACATATGCACTAACTAATGTATCTAAAAAAATACAGTATTCATGATCTCACTATAAGGTTTAAGATAGCATGATCATTCCTTATAGCTAATCATAATTACGGGTTATGTCAACTCACTCCTAACCATTGTTTCAATCTCACTCCAAATTAAATTATCAATAACTAGCTGTAAATTTCCTCATAAAATATTGGACAATGGTTAATATGGACAAAAAAAAAAAAAAAAAGAAAAGTAAAAATGCTAAAAAAAATTGTCTGTTAAATCGTCTTCTGAGTCAAATTCAGTAGTAGCATCCACTTTCGTCTTCACTAACATCAACTATCGCACTTTCTATATCCTCTAAGTGTTGAGCTGACGTCACTGTTGATGGAAGTTCCACGAACTGTGTAAAAGCTGCTGTAGCCCTGTGGTAATGGTTTTCTGAGCTCTGCCTCTTGGACTGCAAAAGACTTTTTAAACCGCTGGTGTATTGGTCTCCACTTAAACCGGAATTCAGTTCATCAATTTTTTTCGTCACAACTGTCACTTGGTTAAACCAATACTGAACAGTAGATTCCATTTCCAATTTTAATAGTGCCTTTTCCTCTTCACAGCGCTTCATAAGAAGAAATGTTTGAATAATTTCTTCTTTAGTTTTCCATGGAATACTAGAAGAGGGCAGGGTTGGTGAATTGGATGTCCAAAACTCGGACTTCAGAGATAACACATCTTCTAAAGCCACAGGACTGTCAGCAAGTTCGTTAACAGCCAAATTGTATTGTTCCAGCAGTCTCCTCACAACTCTGGTTTCCTTAGTGATGCTAGATCCCAATTTTTTTAGCTATTTTCTGCCCATCTGTAACCACAACAATTTTATAAACAAAAAAGTACATGAAGCAATAGATACAATACATGACAAATAATAGACAGGGAAAAGGAAACCAGTTTGACAACTTCACTACTATACACGGACACATCAGTCCTCTCTCACAATATTCATACATGGTCCTCTCTCACAATATTCACTAAACTCTACCTGCATACTTTGCCTTCATTCGTAAGAGATAGTGGCGTCTCACAACAGAACTCCATAAACTAGCTCGAACATTCATTCTCTTTTCTCTCAGCAATTGCAACTTGGTTTCTACATATTGCTCATCAGTTGGTCTCCATCTACTCGACACATCATTTTTCTTTTCAATTTCCGAGAGTTTAATGTCTAAACTGCATCACACAATTATATCACATAATGTCTGCAACTACTGTTTTCTGGTGAGGGAAGGAATGTTATTAGCTAACCTTGACAGTTGCAGCCTCTTGGAAGCAATACTTTCATCAGTTCTCCCAATATCTTCCCTATAAATTACAATTAATACAAACAAATGACTGCATTCCTTTCTTAATGAACCTTTAACTATTACTTTGCAATATAGTATGCCTGAAGAGTGAGTAAATAAATGTGTTTCCAACTTGTCAGTACTACAACAGAAAAAAATATTATGACGTAAATATTGACTGCTAATTTATTGTTACCGTAATAATGTCAAAAGGCTTGTGTTCATGTTGTGTTCACATGTGTATGTTTATGTGTGCGTGTATTCATATATGTGTATTCACTGTGAGTGTTCATGTGTGCATGTGTTCATATGTATGTGTTCATATGTGTGTGTGTTCATGTGTGCATGTGTGCATGTATTCACGTGTGCATGTGTTCATATGCGTGCGTTCAGATGACTGGTTTCCAAATATATGTGTCCATGTAATGCATCTCGGTGACTTTTACCAGCAGCTATCTTTCTAGGCAGTCCAAATACAGCATCCAATGAAAGAAACCAACTACCAGACTCCTAAAAACAAATGACATATTATATGGCATATACACAACAAATATAACAACTAATATCAACAACCAGAGTACTGTAAATGTGAACCCATAGGTATTAGGTCTGAACAACAACTTAAATATTTAACACACAAAGCATCAAATTTTAGTGGGTCTATCTTTATTCTTCATTCGTTCACTCGTTCCTCTAATTTATGTATTCATTTAAATATTTATTTATTTATTTATTTATTTGTCTATGCTTGTATTTATGTATTTATTTTATTTTATTTATTTATTCATTTAATTGTTTTATTTATTCATTTAAATATTTTTATTTATTTTTATTCATTTGATTTCTATGCTCATGTATTTTAACTTATTTTTATTTATTTTATTCAATAAATAAATACTAAGGATTAGGTGGTGATCGTTCCCATGATAGAGGCACAGTTTCCTCGCTGCACAGCCACTGAGAGATGCTGGAAAGGATAGTCTCTAGCCCATGGGTCTCCTGTCTGCACCACTATGCCGATGTCCCACATCCTTCAACAAGCCATAGACGTTTGACTCACAGCACCCACGGTCTCTTACTTATTCAATTACTAATTAGTTATTTATCTTTCATAAAATTATTTTTATTTCATTTTATTCATTCTTTATTTCTTAATTTATATTTTAGCAAATAGCTAAATAAATTATACAAATAAACTAATCATAAAATATAATAATAGTAGTAACTTATTCATCATTAATTAGATAAAATAGTAAATATAAATTAATATAAACTAATTAAAAAATAATAATAATAAATGAATAAATAAATAAAATAATAGTAGTTGTAGCTAATAATAATAGCTAATATAATAATAATAATAATAATAATAATAATAATCTGTGACCTTTGGAGAGAGGCGAGATAATAATAAATAATAATAATAATAATGATAATAATTAAATAAATTGAGTGTATTTCATTCCAACAACCTTTTCAGTAAAATAGGTAAGTTGAAAGACACTTTACCTAACAAAGGTTAAGTGGTTTGGCATCGTCACGAACAATACCGCCTTTTACAACCGTAGCCCTTTAGCCAGAGTTCTCCTTTACCAGACGCAAACGAGCGTTCGGTAAAGGGTCTGGCCTGGCTAGCATGTTCTAACCATGCTGAATTGCTGTGTGAGCAGGGTGCAAACAGTTGCGTTTATTTGCAAACAGTGCTGCTGTACAGCTGGAGAGTAACATTTCTTAAACCAAAGGACTGGAAGGTAATTTTTAAGTGTTAGTATCCTAAATATAATCTCATGAGCTGTAGTAGTCTGGCATAGCCAGACCCACGTAGCACGCAAAGTGCGCGGAGGGTCTGGGGACATGGCCATACCAAATTTGTTCTGGAGGAATGAGGAAGTAGTGAGTGTCCCACCTCCTTTGCTATGATTGCTAAACCTAGCTTTGGAAAAGGTGGCTGATATGCACAGGAATTTCTATTCCGGTAATTTGCTAACGGTAATTGACCGCCGTAATATATGTGCGGCAGAACAAATTTGGTATGGCCATGTCCCCAGACCCATTCCCAGCATAGCGGTTCGGTACAGGGTCTGGCTACGCCGGACTACATGAGCTGGTGATGTATGTTTTGGATATGAGACATAGCCACATCCTAATTCCATAGTTGTGGTGTGCAATAATTGGCGAGCGAGCGAAGCGAGCGAGCAACTCTAAGATGTAGTCTATGGAAATCCTGAATACGTCGTCGTAAATAAACGCTCGCGCACATACGTGGTCGTTTAAACGCGCGCGCATACGTGGTCGTTCAAACTGAATAAATGGTCGTTTAAACGCGCGCGCATTCCAGAACTTCAAAGTGTCAACATTTCCCTAGAACTTCGCTCGCTCGCCCAACCAATGCTACACGAGCATTTTCTAGTTAGATTCTCATTACTATGCTAAGAAAATAAGGCGACTTGTAGATAGTTCTCGTTCCCATAGAACACTACAAGAAAAGAACCTTTGCTCATAATATTCTCCCCTTCTCCCTTCCCACCACCTCTTCCTTTCCTTCACCTTACCCTTCCTGAAGTCAGAGTGAAGAAGTTTTATTAGTGTTTGAACTGTGGTCTGTAGGACTTCTGTCAATGGTGTAATGTCTGCTTGCGAGTATGTTCTATACTACCTAGTTTTAATCAGCCTGTTTTTTTTAAGTACAAGAATGAAAAATGTTACTGAACGACATATCTGCTATGAAATATACTTGATATAATATCAATCATGATCAAATGTTATATTAAATCAAGTCTAAGTTGACACAGTTTGTTAGTTGTTTTTTTGTTTTGTTTTTTGTTTTTGGTCGGGTTTTTTATCTGTGGATAATGTATGTGATATATCAGGTTTTAAGTTTTGGCTAAGAAGTTTTGGATGATCATTTGGATGAGCAAAAGAAAGCCACATTGTTATGGAGAAGTCTGTTCTATATCTAAATCTATATGTGTGTATTTAGATGATCATTTATGCGAATGGCAACATTCTTATTGTCCCTGTGTTCCATCCAACACGTATTCTGAAGTTATGATACTCACTGGCCAGCCTCTCCTCAGTTCCCCTAGTGGTCATTCTCATTTGACTTGTGATTGGGCTGAAGCACTTTTGTTGGAATGTTGAGTTTCCCTGAAGGACTATTTCAGATGTCCATATTGAGTAGAAGAGGTTTATCCATGGTTAGGTACATTTTACTGGCCTTTGATGTTGTTTTTGTTAGTTTGTTGTTGTTTGTTGTTTTGTTTTCTGGGTGGGGGGAAGGAGGGGGTTATTTATTCTTCTGTTTGTTGTTGGTTGTTTTTTGTTGTTTCTTGTTTTGTTTGTTTTTTGTTTTGTATTTTGGAGGAATAAAGTAAAGTACATTGAGAAATAATGGTATCCACATATATTTGACGTAGACAAGATATGTAATTAACCCTCAGCCTGCGTGTGCGAGAGGGATATTGTAGCCGTCCTGTCTGTCGATCTGTCTGTCTGTCATTTTGGAGATTACTGACAATTAAATGTTGTTTTGAGTTACTTGAACAACTATTTAGACCTTTTATTATACTAGTTTTAGTTAATTTCAGGCACTAGCTTTTGTTGGTGATTGCCCCTTTCGTCACATTGTAATCATGTGAGCTAATGATTCTTGCAGTATATGATAGTTTTGCTTCACGATATCAAGTTAGCATAACGTTTGAATTGAATGGGACTTTTCCCTAGATGTTTCCCTTGAGTACCTTAAGTGTTTCCTCATCACATGATGCATATTGAACATTCCAGCATGGCCGGGAATTGTACAGAACTACATTCATGCACGTTGAAGCATTCCGTATGGAGCGTTCAAGGGAGAATATTGAAAGCTCGCATGATGCGAAAATAGTCAGTGGTCTAATGACAATAAATATATGTATGTATATGTAGGTTACATAATTGCGTGGATGTCGATACTGGATTTACACAACTGAAGGCCAGAGGCCCGAAGATAGTGTAAGTCACTCACTGACCAAACGCAGAGTGGTACAACATCATGACTCTAGGCTATAGGAAAAGCATAAAACTAATCGTGATTGGACAATTCACTTGTTCACTTCGTAGCAGGTGAGTATGAAATATAGCATTGTGAATTAAGCATTCTGATTGGATAGTTAGAATGTACCATTAATACAAATACATCCATACAGAGAGAGAGAGGGAGGTAAACTTGCTCAAGCTTCACACACACACACACCCCACCCAGAAATAATCTCTAGATATAACCCTGGTAAGTGTGCAAGCATCATAATTTTATTAAACTGACATTCTTAATAGAGAGCAGCTATATATAGTAACGTGTGTGGTACACCGAGATAGGCATTGGAGGAACAAGAAATGTTACTTGTTGGCATATGTACCGTACCAAGGGGTGGGGAGATGGTTATGTACCAGAAGTGATAATTACTAGTGATATTTACTATAGATTTAAATATTTTTCGTAGAAAGTATAAATGTGGGGGGGGGGGAGGGCTTGAATATTTTTTTACCCAGATAGATTGTTATTTATTTTTACTTGTGTTTAATATTAAGGAATGGTAGAAGGTCTTGATGTCTGTGAAGAAGCTTATTGTATTAATAATCAACAGTTGCAGTTTTTCCAGTCGACTTCTAGAAGAAGACAATTCTTGTTGAAGCAGATGTTGGTAAGTGGGTGAGACATTTAATGTATGTGTGTTAGTACTCTTATGTTTTCCCATGTACTGTGTGAGTGTGTGTGTGTGTGTTGTGTACAACACAACAGAACTCTTGTAATTGGGACCAAGTAGGGTTCACTAGTGGGGGGAGGGGAGGAATAGTTTTTCCCAACTTTGTAGTGTGCTATTGAGGCAATTTTATAGCAATTAATAATTGTTTTGCTACTGCCCAAGTTCCACCCCTCCCCCCTCCTCTTCCCATAATTAATCCCTGGGCAACATCATATTAATCTTATTATAAAGTTGTGCCAGCTGTAGCCATTCTTTTGCTTGTACTGCAGATTGGAGGAGTGGAATTATCACCAAGATGGTTGGCTATGTGTGGGAGGGGTGTAATCATTGTTGTGTGGGTGTGGTCATTGACATGGTCAAATTATAGGTGTGGTCTGTGTGGGTGTACTACTGTGGTAGGTGCGGTCATGGGGGGGGAGGGGGAGTGTGGCAATGTTTTAGATTATTGCCTAGTAGAATTGTAGGTGTGGTCATTGCTAAGGTCATTAATGATTGTTGTCATGTGTGGGAGTATTGCCATGGTGGGCATGGTCATATGCAGGTGTTTTGCTATGGTGGGTGTGGCAATGTGTTGGAGTGTTGCCAAATGAAATTTTAGGTAGGCAGAAGTCAACATTTTAAAGGCAGGGCTTCATACAGAGGGGGGTGGCCCTGGAATTCCACCTCCCAAGAAATCTGAATTTTTAATTATAATTATAAATGGTAACTCAGAGCAAATTCTTTTTTTATTATTAAAAAATGTAAAACCAAAGCACAATTCTTCTACTTTTTTGTTTGAAAATCTCTAGAACTTCATCCAAGTTTACAGCCGAAAGTTCAGGGCCTCAATGGCAATTCTTACGAGCTGATGAAGGTTTTAGTCAGTGATACTGCTGCGTATACGGGTCTTAATGAGCTTCATATGTAGCTGGAAGATCTTTCAACTGATGCTGTTCCAAGGAAGGATGAGGAGTGTATTCAAAAGTTTAAATGTTTCTGAAAAAATCCCCGTATACCTCTGAATTTTAACAGTGGATAAAGCAGCTAATATTAGCATTACCCCCCCCCCCCCCCCAGAAAAAAATCCTGTATGGAGCCCTGAAAGGGGTTTGTCATTTTCAGGAAATTGATGAGTATTTGGAGTAAATTTCTCCACTAAGATTACAACAACTTTGGAAGGGAGGAGGCAGGAGCCTAAACCCCTTACAATTGGCTAAAAATCCATGTCTACTGCATTGTAGAACATGTTATCACTTGTGGTGGCTTTAAAATATTCCGTGAAGTGACTCACTTATGTAATTTTATTATTTTATTTTTGAAGTAGCTTCAGCTGGTAATTCCTCTGTGTAATTGAATAGTTATGATAGTCTTTGTAGCCACATGACTGGTCCACCCAATGATAGTGAGTGTTCATTACTCCTGCGAAACACTCTGAAGTCTAACCCTCCAAACCCCCTCCCCCTCTCCTACCAACACACAACACACAGACACTACACACACACACACACACACATGCACACACATGCACACGCATACACACACGCACGCACATGCATACACACATACACACGCATGCACACATGCATATACACACATACACATACACACATACACATACACACATGTAATACTCAAGTGGACACTACACAGACTCACACACATGCACACTTCTATGAGCTGCAGACTATAAAAGTTAATCAATTATGTCATTTGTACACTCATCTCATTCGTTTATTTTATTTTTATGTCACCCACGCCTAATTACTTGCTGAGTCATGCTCAATAAGGGGTCACGTGAGGGTCGTGTTGTTAGAGTTGATTTGAATGATAAATTGAATGAACTGTCTAATAAGTCCTCCTAACTAACCTCAGTCGTACCGCTTACTACTTGGCGCTCCATTATACGCCTACTTGGCAGCACCCTGAGAGGTGGTCCTCATCCTACCACTTTGACTTTTATTTTCCCTCCAGTGATGTGTACTGCACCAACTCCTTCCTATTTATGTCCTAGTCTTATTGAAACTACTGTGGTGTGGGTGGGTGGGGTTCTTTGCCACTAGCTGTCCGCTGTCTAACTCCCTTTGCTGTGTGACGCGGGCTGCACTGTGCTTCTATTGGAGCTGCCCAACCCATGGCCCACACGTTCTCTACTACACATGCTCCCTACCCCATGGCCTGTTAACCCTTTACCTTTGCTACTGCACTTCCAGTGCATTTTTGTTGCAGAGAAAAACCTCACCAATTTGAGTTTCTGATCCAGACTTCTTCACCCACTACCCATATTCAATATTATTTAATGTTATTGGACATCTACAGCAGAACATTTCATTGTAGCTGCAGAATTTTTTTGTTGTTTTTGTTGTTGTCTACTTTAAACAATAATAGTGAGGAGGTTTTTGTGGGTGGAGAAAGGGGGTTGGGGGGAATGTTATTTTTTTTGGGGGGGGGGTGTGGACACCTCTGTTTGGGGGAGGAAGAACTCAGTTTAGTGTGAGGGTGGAGTCCTAGTGTCCCTTCCTCCTCAGTATCAAGTACTGCATTGTTGTACTCACTTCTTCAGGCTCTTTTTGTGTGTACAGTAAGTCTCTCTATTTTGATGGCTCCTATTTGAGTGTGTGTTTTCATTAAAATGATGATAAAATATTTTATTAACACATTCAATGGCTGTGTACTGCCACATAACAGCTGTTTTACAATGGCTGTAAATAGCAGTGTTGTGTGTGTATGTAGTAAATATCAGTTACATCTTTTTTCTTTTTTAGCAACTTGAAAATGGCTCTTTGGAATCGTCGGCTGCAGGAGCTAACAGTACCATTAGTTCTGTGGGATAGTGTCCTGTCAAGTTCATAGCTACTGTTATCAATACTGAATTGTTTCATTGTGTTCATTTTATGATATATATATAATGTTAATAAATTATTTGTTATTAAAATTTAAGACGTATATGCCATTTTACATGCGTTCCGCTAAAATAGGAATTTCTTCTGCCTCACATAAATAGGTGAATGATGAAAATAACACTAAAATTATCTGACTTATACAGTCACAAGTACAGTATCATCTTGTCTGTTGAGATCTGATGGGATGCTGGTTCCATGGAACATAGGGCAAGTGCTGAGACATTTATTTGCCTAGTGAAGTACATGCTACAGTGAAAAGCTGGTCAGAGTGAAAACTCAAGTGCAGAAGTGGGTCATCAATAGTTGTTGAGAGACCCACCATCTTAATTCAACCAGTAAATCGTCATTAAACTGTCAGGTGCAGTTATAGTTATGCAGTGCAATGCAGTATTTTCTCCTAAATCTTGTGGCTGGTATGCAGCAGCAGTCTTGGAGTGGGCATGGGACAATTAACCAGACTTTGAATTTCATTTTTCTGTTATAAGTATAACAACAAAGTGTTACTAATAGCTATAGCTGTAAGATAAGAACTCCTTTAAAATAAATAACAGTCCTTAGTGATGTATTTCAGATGCACACATGTAGCTGTGCAAGTGCTTTACTCCAAGTATTTTCCTACCTACACAGATCAAACTGCTGACTACTCAAATGCCAGATAATCGAATAGTGTAGACGCTGAATAGGATATACAACCCTATGTTAGGTACCCATGAGATGATAGCATCAGTAGCTACTACTATAGGTAAGGTTTATGATACCCTACACAGAAATAACACCTTGCATTAATAGGGAATTGAGCATTATCATAAGTAAGCAGGAAAAAGTCAAGTGCATGTTTTAGCTTACATATTATATAGCACCACATGTAAAAGCAACACACCCACACATTTATGCCACTAATAACACCTGCTGCTATTATTTACGGTAATCCATATCAAGGCAAGTCTACTAGCTATATCTGTAATATCTGTATAATTTCTCTATGCAGGTTACCCAACTATAAATACAAATTTTATAGTGGCACAATCATCTATGAATTTGTAAGATATAATTTTAATCACTTGATGTTGCCAATTTCTTAACTGGAGACTGTAAATCTACTAAGTTATGTATTAAAATCACTGGCAACAAATAATAGTGATTCTTTTTTCCTTTACGTTTGGAGAACGGAGCTAGTGCAAGAGAGTTAGCTAGTATAGCTAGCACAATACGCTAAGATTCAGTGATTGAGTTTTAGACAGTTAGTTGACAATTATTAATTCACTAGCTAGAGAAATTCATGTTATTTTTAAACGCTAGCTAATAATATACATACCCGAATAAGTTCCGTTCGTTGTTAGTTTTACTTCCCTCGTAACTATAGCAACTTTATAGGCACCGCCCAGTCAGATTAGGTAAACTCAGCGATCGTCATATGTGCTGATCTATTGCGCGCGCTCTTTGTGGACGAAAAGACGTGGGAGAGTACCTCTGCGTGATGGGGAAACCTGGTCAGACTAATCGATGGGGCAAGAATAGAAGTTCTAAACTACGTGGCGTTAATGTGCAGGAGGTAATGGAATTAACAGAATAAAACTAATTGTGAGTGCCATTTTACTTGGAGTTTTGTTCAGTATCTCATCGATTTTTGTTGAAACAAAATAGTTCGGTGGGATATTCCAGAAATTTATGGTTAAATACTAGTGTAGCCTTTTCTGCTCGTCTCATGACTTTATGGTACCACCCAGTAAAAAAGCGGTTATTACCTCCCCCCCTCACACACACTCTCTAGATGCTATTACATTACTATTTTAATGTGACTTTAGGACATAGAAGTAGGTGGTGACTCCTTTGAACACCCCTGAATATTTATCAGCAAGGCTGAATTTCCTCGCAGCACGTAAGTTGCTCAATGTGGAAGTGAGTACCGAAAACACACTAACCATTATGCTATTTGATGGATGGTAACCAAAATTGTGTGACATGTGTGTTATTATTCTTTATTAAGGTGGTGCCTAATTAGGGAATGTGTGTGCACATACTCAAGCTAGTGATTATTGGTGTGCCCAATAAGTTAAGCCTCTATTTATGGAGGTGTGATGTCCTATTTGTTTCAATTTTGTTTGGAGATGACGTGCCGGTGAATGGCTTAAACATTGTGCCCCTCCCCCTCATATACAAGAAGTCTATTCGTGGAGGTATATTGACCCATTTGTATCAGTTTTATTTGAGATAAAAACATTTTATAATGAAGGCCAGTGTATAAGTTATTTATGTGACTAATAATGACTTTCCGGTGGCTGCTGTTTGGGGTGGGGGGAATGTGTATTTGTATAGCCTAGGGATAGGTTGTTGGTCTCATTAATATTGCCATTGTCTGGTGAAGGAACATGTTATTAGTTTAAGGTATACTTGCACAGGGCATGATATGCATCAGTTACATAGAGTGAAGTATGTGTAGGACGTGGACTCTTGTCACATGGTAATAAGCACATGTAGCAACTGAGTACAGAACAGTAATTACTTGTTGGAGTTTCCAGCTAAGGCTTGGCATAGAGATTGGAGACTGTGGTTTATGCTTATATCACTTCATTCATCAGTAATGTCCACCAGTGTTAAGTTACTAATTCCTCTCATAATTAAGTCTTCTTAGCCTCAATATGTATACTGAAGTACAACTCCCTGATTCCTCAACTCTGATGTTTCGTATAGTAAGCTAGGTGCTGAAGAATAGCAGTTGTTGTTAACCCTCAGCGCGCATGCGCCCAGAGGGTTACAGTAGTCATCCTGTCAGTCATTCCGTCCGTCAGTCAACAGGGGATCTCGAAGATTACGGCTACCCAGGCTTTGAAAGCGACATCAAACTATAGCACTTCACAGAGTAAGTCCCTTTAATGTGCCAGAATTTTTAGTTTTGACATAGTTTTCAAGAAAAAGCGAGTAGAATTTCAGTCCCACAATCGTACGTTACGGTAATGGGAACCGCCCCTTAAAAAACTTGCTTGTCACGTGAGCCAGTTTGCAGGTTGCAAATCACTTTTAAATTACATGGATTGAGCGTGTGGTGTTCTGTGGCATAGTTGTTGAGTGAGCAAATAGTTAACCTAGAAGTCTCTGGTTCAAACCCAAGTAGACGCTTTTTTTTTCTTTTTTTTTTTCATCCCGTTTTTTTTTTTTTTTTCTTTTTCTTCTTGCCTTATTTTCCTTTTCCTTTTCCTACTGTTTTTATTGCTTTCCTACCTTTTCCTTTCATTTCCTCTTTCTTTTGTCCCTCTTCATTGTCTTTTTCTCTTTCCTGCCTCTCTTCATGCCACTTCTCTTTCTTTTTTTTGTTTCTACACTTTTCCTTTTCTTTATCATACTAGCTAACTAGCGCTGAGGGTTTGCACTTCAGTGCTCTAGTTATTATTGTTGTTGATGTTGTCATTTATTATTATTATTGGTGAGCAAATATGCTTGGATGTACATGTCTTTTTTGTACTTTAACTCTCGCATTGCATTCACTTGGTGGTCGGTTCCTTCCCATACTCCACTGAATGGAAATCTTTTTATCAATCTTTACCTGATCATCTTAGGAAATTTAATGATTTACCCTTTTGAATTAGATTGTCTCTGACTGGTCTCACAGATCAGACCCTTTACCCAACCTCTATGCTGAGGTGATCTGAAACTTTCACTGTACGTATTTCGTTCTTTAAAATGTTATTAAAATTTGGTGTCTTAACATGGTTTCTACTGTCTCTAATTGTGGTTGGTTGGTTGACTTGATTATGCTGTGGTTTCGCGTACCTCCAAGCTGTTTCAGTTGTGAATATTGTTTTGCTGGCTGGAATGAAAATGCTGCAGAGTAGATAATAAGTGTTTAGAACTTGCTTCTTGTAGTAATAAATTTGATGTTGGAAAAATTCTTATGAAATTGATGGTTTCAAAACTGCATCAATAAGCTAGAAAAATATACAATTTTTCTTCAGTACAGAGTCGAGAGGCAGACCGGGACTAAAAGTGCCGAGTTACTTAAAAGTGGCATAAACCACAAATTAATTTTAAAAACTACATAATGGTCAGGTTCTCGCAATGGAGCTAACCACACCATAAGCTGTTCAAGGTAAAATAATGAATGAAACAAAATGTATATGGTCGAAGTTCCACACCCTTTCCCAGCATAGCGGTCAGGTAAAGGGTTGGTCTGCATAACTAGGTTATGTTACGGGATGCAGTTAAGTCTACAAAATTCCTGGACTTTTTTCCTATTAGATCAGTGGCGGTGGTTGGTCTTCTTGGTTATTGTGCTGTTTGACATACCCATAGGTGTCCAGAAATGCCATAAAATGTCCATCCCATCCCACGATCCCATGGGACATTCCATGGGATGTCCTTATGTTTAGTGTACAAGTGCAGCAGAGTCAAGTGATAGTGCTTGTCTAATAGACTGGGTGTATGTAATAGACAATCTAACTTAGTCAATCCTTATTTTATTTTGACTGGTGTATTTCTATCCTCTGCCTAGAACAATTCTTACCTTAGCTTTCATTTCTTGCCTGATTAGAGGTATCATTATGTTTAAAGGGCCTGTGTATTGTTCTTTGACATCAACTTCTCCAGAGGAGCTTCAAGGACCATAGCCACGCCCACCACTAATTATTTAGCCGCATCCACCACTATTGTATTAGCCTCACCCACCAGTGATTACCTTAGAGAACGCACAAATTTTTGACCCACAAATTTTAATCGATATATCTGAACATCAATGAATCGTGATAGGGAGACAGTATTGTGTTACATAAAAATGCTAATGTATTGCTATTTTTTTGTTTTACAGTTACTGTATACAACCATTCAGCACCTTACCTTGGAAAGAGGTGCATTGTTCCTGATGCTACCACCACTTATTATTACCATTTATGAATATTAATGAATTGCTGTTACCTTTGATTATGTCTTGATAAAAACTCAGTTGCACTGCTAAACTGTTCAGTCCTTACTGAACTAACTATTTAGTAGCAAAGAATACCTCTTTTCTAGCTACATAGTTACTTATCCTTATTTGAAGCCAGTTGCTTTCAATAAGATCTAGTGAAATTTTCCCGTATTCCCCTTGTGTATATGCGTTATATTGTACAGTATGTAATAGTTGGTGGGAGAGTGAAGCGAACGAGACACTCTCAGGGGTAACACAATTGCAAATCGGGGATATTTGTTTATGTGTGGTGGACGTACATATGTCATTCGTATGTTGACCCTTGTGTTTTTGTTTTTGCTTCGTGGTCTACCCCTTCCCATACCTCCACTAAACAGAACATTTTCGTTTAGCGATCCCATATCATTCAAGGAAATTAATTATTTACCTCTTCGTATTAGGTTGTTTCTGAATGATATAAGATGCACCTTGGTCTTAAAAACTTACTGTTATACTCAAGACTGTGCAGTAATTCTTTAGAACTTCATTTTTAAAAGTCGCAAAATGTTATGGTGAATGGTTACTATGGTATTGAAACCCATTACCAGATGTAATTTTAAAAACTCGCCTTTTTTTAGTAGCTGTGAGTAGTTGTCAAAAGCTACTGGTTACTCAGATAGTCAGAATGCGATATTAGAGACTACAGAAAATACCAGTACTCAGGAAATTGAGGTAAGAAAGTGGTTCTGTACTTGTTAGAAGTAAATAATGGTCACAACGACTACGCTTGGCAATCAATATTATCTAAGCAAGATTAGAAATAGACTAATAGTCTCTTTTGAAGTGTTTCGTTTGTGCACTGGCTCGCTCGCCCTTTCTGCTCAAGCACATCACCAGTTATATACCTATAATTGAGGTTGGTATTTATTGCAATTACTCCTGAAACATGAGAGTGAAGCTCAAGTGACGATAGGTTTGTTAATTGTAATACTAACTGATTAGCCTGTGGACATAGTAGTTACCATGACAAATTTTTGTTCTTTGTAGCCATTTTTTAAGATGGAAGTGATCCAAAAAATTCTGATGACACTAATGCAGTTACGTAAAACAGCAGTTTGATTTTCAATAGCTGTGCTTTAATTATCAAAGTGATGAAATGCAAATATCTCAGAAGAAATAAAAGAGAACACCGTTCAATACCATATTAACTCAGAATTAGCTGGGTGTTAGAAAGGACTGGACATGGCTCATTAGAAACCCCACCACTGTACTAGAGGTCAGAACAACAGCATCTTACAGTTTCAAGTATGCTATCGACTGACATAAATAAAATGGACTTCATTTTATTCAATTGGACTTGGTACGCACACTATCATTTTTTTGGTTATTTTCCAATAAAAAATGTTTGCTATAGCAAACATTAAATTTTATTGGAAAATGACCAAAAAAATAATCATATATGTACTGTATCAGATTTATAGTACTTGACAACAAATGTGGTTGCTCAGGCAACAGGTTATAAATGCATATACTTCTATATTGATAAGGTTTGTATGAACACATCAAATAGCAGAGTGTGGTACTCCTCAAAACAGCTACCACTAGCTGTCATATGTAAACATCATCACTTAATTTGACCAATAGTTTGAAGATGCTTTTCAGCCTCCTTTATGAGCAAACCATACAATTTCCCTCATACTGAACTAATGTGATACCTCTGCTTTATTGCAGCTTCAGCTATTTTCATTAAAGTGTTTTTTGTTTTTTTTGTTTTTTTTTTGTTTTGTTTTTTAAATACCAATCCTTATTCTTAAGTAATTCAACCGAGGAAGTGGGTGTGGCTATTTAAATGAGTGCTGCAATACCTTTCACTAAGTTGCAATGTGCTTTATTTGTAGGTGTCTACCTGGTGTCCTCACTAGGCACTCAGGTGTGGCCACACCTTTCCATATAATGTGTCAAACTTGGAGCAGTTGGGGAAAGTAGCATTATAGTGGACCAGATCGCTCGAGACGACATTGGACAAATGTAAGGCCTTTATAAATGATGATTGTGATGAGGATTATGGTAGTGATGATGATGATGATTATGATTATGGTATTGATGATGATGATGAGAAAGATAATGGTGACGATGGTAGAGATGATGAGGATGGTGATAGCAGTGATGATGAGGGTAATGATGATGATTATGGTAGTAATAATGATGGTGATGATGATGGTTGTGATAATGATGATGAGGAAGATGATGGTGATGATGATGATAGTGTTGATGATAGTGTTGATGGTGGTATGATTATGGTAGTGATCAGGGATTCATACAGGGTTTTTCGTTAGGGGTGGGGGAAATTTTGTATAATAACAAAAATATTTTAGCCACATCAAAATGGTGACACCACGACTATGACACAGATTATTAGACGAAAACTTAGACAAACTATTATGAATTGCTATTGAAGGATCAGAACTAGACAGTCATGATTTTGAAAATTGTTTGCCCTTTTAAGATGTAGTTTTTCATATGTACTTATACTGATCATTATTATTTTTCATAAAAAGAATTTCAGTCAAGTTAAAAAAAATATTAAGGGAGGGGGGACTAAATTTAGGAGGGAAAACTGAGGGGATCCCAGGGTTCCCATAGTTTGTATGAAACCTTGATGATGATGATGATTATGGTAGTGATAATGATGGTGACAATGGTGATTATGGTAGTGGTGATGTTGATAGTGATGATGATGAGGATGATGGCGATGATGATGATTGAGGAGGATGATGATGGTGATGATGATGATAATTAAGATGATGGTAGTTATGATAATGATAGTACTGATAATGATGTTAATGACTATTATTAGAGGTGGAACGAATATCCAGTTATCGGTTAATCCAAACAGGTAATTGAGTGTTTTTTCTCATGGCCCCCGACCCAGTAATATTTTAACACCTTCGTTGACCCTTGTATAGCTTTTCAGAAAAAGTATAGCTATAAAAACCACATTGAGCCAAAAGTGAAAGAGTTTGTAGGCTATCGGTAAGGTTAAGCAACTCTGTAATAGCTGGTTATGAAAGGAATAGTCTGGCCAGGATATCGAATGGTAGTTTTTGATATCCTTCGAGCTTTGATGATGATGATGATGAGGATCAGATTAGTGGTGGATAAGTAATGATGATGGTAATGTTGTATGATGATGACGTGATAATGAAATATGATGAAGTGATAGTGAAGATGATTGTAGTGATGGCCACGTCGTAATAAAATTTGTAGACTGTAATATTAGTATTTGGTGGATTTGTGTTTTTTTTTCTATATTTAATAATGCATGCGCATTACTCTCTGTGTGTTATAAGTTGTGCTGAGTTAGCAGCTGGTATTCGAGCCTACACATTTAAGTTGTGCAATTAATCTCTTTATTTTTGTAGTAAAGTGTGATGACGACTGCTGGAGCTGTTGTAGTATGTGTAACATCAGAGACTGATGAGGCAGTGCACAAGTGATCTCATCATTGAAATATCATATTGGAATTCCGAGTAGCAAGGTAAATAATCGAACTATAACATAACTCCTACAGTCACTCTTTACCCACTCCTATAGTCTCCCTGTGCCCATTGCTACAGTCTCCCTGTACCCACTCCTATAGTCTCCTTGCATACCAACTCCTATAGTCTACCTGTACCCACTAGTTTACCTGTACCCACTCCTATAGTCTCCCTGCACCCATTGCTATAGTCTCCCTGTACCCACTCCTATAGTCTACCTGTACCCACTCCTATAGTCTCCCTGCACCCATTGCTATAGTCTCCCTGTACCCACTCCTATAGTCTCCCTGCACCCATTGCTATAGTCTCCCTGTACCCACTCCTATAGTCTCCCTGTACCCACTCCTATAGTCTCCCTGCACCCATTGCTATAGTCTCCCTATACCCACTCCTATAGTCTCCCTGCATCCATTGCTATAGTCTCCCTCCCTGTACCGAATCCATAGACTCCCTGTACCAATCCTATAGTCTCCCTGTTACCCACCTATAGTCTCCCTGTTTACCAACTAGTATAGACTCCCTGTACCACATCCTATAGTCTCCCTGTGCCCATTGCTACAGTCTCCCGGTACCCACTCCTCCTAGTCTCCCTTGCATTAACAACTCCTATAGTCTACCTGTACCCACTAGTTTACTTGTACCCACTCTAT
>WLWD01004851.1_pt1 | contig 26612 bp, 7 predicted proteins | sample 6712731 | NCBI WGS metagenome assembly WLWD01 (sample SAMN12718690, study PRJNA576275) | sponge metagenome | isolation source: marine sponge | host: Mycale hentscheli | place: New Zealand: South Island, Marlborough, Capsize Point | collected 2014-11-01 | reverse complement strand
AAATGGTGCTATGGGTATGGTTGTAGGCATTTGCTATGATAATGATGAATCTCCACCAAGTCTGCCCCTTGCGGTGACGGTGAAGTTTGATTCATATGCTGGGCCAACTCTGTCCGATGGCACTGTACCCATCACTCCGCTTAGACGATCATGGCTCTCTACAGACAAACAAAGTTCACGGCTTCAGCTTCCTCTCAAACTTGCCTGGGCAGTAACCATTCACAAGTGCCAGGGAATGACACTGGACAAGGTTGTGATTGATGTTGGGAAAAAAGAGTTTTCCACTGGTCTCACTTTTGTTGCTTGCTCTAGAGTGCGAAGTTTGAAAGACATGGTTTTTGTGCCACCATTTTCATTCCAAAGAATATCAAACATTTCCAATTCTCGTAGACTCAATGAGAGAATTTGCGAAGACGCTCGACTACACACGATGAGCAAAAAGGAAAAATGTTATGTGGGCATTGATTTAACCACCACATGTTTTGTTGTCAAGCAAGACATAATTGAGAATTCACAGGTTCCAGCAGAGAAACAAGCTAATAAACCAATTTCTTCAAAGCCAGATCAACACAACAATAGCTCAGACGGTAGTACTATTCAACCTTCTGAAGAGGCGGACAAAGGATCTTCTGAGTTAGCCAATGTTCCTATCGAACAGGCCCAATCAAATGACACTGATGATTTGATCATAGTTCGTACGGAGAGCAATTATCGATTCCGTTATCACCCTGTTAACGATGATTGGCAGCGCAGAGTGTGTGCCGAGTTGCACTTGAATTATATTGCTTCCAATGAAATTACTCCTGGTGGTCACGATATTGTATTGACTGATCCTGTTTTTTTTAAAAGCATACGAGGTGATGGTAATTGCATGTTTCGATCATTTTCGTATATAATTACCGGGTCTGAAGACCAACACTCGCGTGTGCGAGATCTTATTGTTGAGCACATTAGATTTATGGGAGAATTGCTGTGGACAAATCAAATTCGTCCCCTCTTACAACACTTGAGAAGAATTGGTGAAGTTCACTGGATAAGGAATGTGTCGCCAGAAGTAGAATGGGATAAAGGTATCCAACAGTACATTGCTGCTTCCCGGATGGATCGTGACTCAACTTGGGGTTCAGAAGTAGAAATCATGGTACTGGCTCATCTTCTGAATATTCCCATCTACTCATATGATACAACCCATGGATGGAACAGATATGCTCCTGGCAATGTGTATGGGGTGTTTGATCTCAGTCAAATAGATTCTCTACAAATGGCTATGTATATTCGACATGACAATGATCACTATGATGTAATTACATCTGTACAATAACTTTTTCAAGATACTATCCTCATCAACTTTTGTTTGATATCTATTCTGCTATCCTCTCTTAATTTGGCTCTCATTGTGATACACGACTTTTATAAATTGTATCTGTATATAGAAAAATCAATCATTTAACAATAGTGCAGTTTTAGGCTCGCTCGCCATTTGTGCTCAAGCACACCACTAGTTTATTTATTTATTTATATATATGGACGTACGTATGTCATCGCATTTTTGTGTTAGTTATGTGGTCGACCCCGTTCCAAATTGCACTAAACAGAATCCTCTGGTTTATTGATCAGTACCCGTATCACCCTAGAAATTGAATTGTTTACCGTTTGAATTCTTTTGCGGGTGCAGTTTTTCTATTAGAGTTAGCGGCGGTGGTAAGTCAATGCGCTCTTTGTCATGGTTATAAGCCGTGCGCAACACTATTTACCTGAAAATACATTGTCCACTAGACTACTGCGAAGGTAAGTATGTCATTTTGTACTTTGACCCTCCGTATTTTTGTGTTCGCTCGGCGTTCGACCCCGTCCCAAACTTCACTAAACAGAATCCTCTGGTTTTGCGACCATTACCCGTATCACCTTAGAAATTGAATTGTTTACGGCTTTGAATTGTTTTGCGGGTGCAGTTAAAACTCAAAATCTTATGGGAGCTCCATTTCTATTCGAGTTAGTGGCGGTGGTAAGTATTTGTCACAGTTATAAGCCCTACTCAACAGCATTTACTTGACAATTCATTGTCCATTAGACGAACCACGAAGGTAAGTCTTGCGTAGGTATGTTCAGTTGTGTGAAAGTATTGTGCGTTACAACTACGTACTATTAAGAATATCACAGAGAAAATTTTAAATAACGTGACTTGATTTTGTTGCTTATTTTTCAATTCAAACAGTTGAGGGGAGTGGTTACTATGGCATTGAATCCCCTTTACCGTATATGCGTAATTTAACAACTCGACTTTATTTTAGTAGTTTGAATAACAATAGTGTAGTTTAAGGCTCGCTCGCCATTTGTGCTCAAGCACACCACTAGTAGTATGCATAAGTATTCAACTAATCGTCCGGTCGTCTTTTGTAGAAATCGTGCGTTGATCAAACGCACGATTTCTACAGAAGACAAGGACACGAAGATGTCTTTATAAAATCTACCTTGTAAACAGAATATGTTAGTGATTTGCTGAAGTATAATGCATGAAAACGCAACCACTTACTAAATAACACACACACACACACACACACACACACACACACAATAGTGGTAGTAAGTGTTCACATCCAATATCAGTCGTTTGGTACAACTAATTTGCAAGAAAAAGTTTTCCTGAGCTTAATTAGTAGTTCCATCATCTCCTCCCATAAGATACACTCTCTGCAGACGTGGTGATACAAGTGCAGTCATAATATATGCAGCACTAATTAGTTGTCCTGCGTAGGTTCATGAATTAGTTTCAGGTACATAACATTGGATACCATCTACAGGATTCAGACCATCCTTATCTTTGCCACCAAATGCCAGCAGAGACCCGCCCACATTAAGTGGACAGGATTTTAAATAATTAACTGGAGATAGCGTGACCCAGATGTTGGGTGTGTCTGATACTGAGTGTGAAACGAGAGCTTCCAGAGATGCACTGTAGACATCAGGGACCAACCTGTAAGAACAGAATCCACCCATGATGTACCAGGCGTCTCCTATGACTGCAGATTTCATGTGACTCACCTCAACACTGTTTAGTATACGATAGGCCAATAGCGATACTTAGACATAGAGGGAACGAGCGTGTCCATTGGTTGTCATCAGGATGCCACTCCCCCAGCTCATTGCTGTCCATTTGATATGACCACCAATGAGCACTAGCTTGTTGTTAACAGTAGTCATGGCGAACCCAATATCGTGTGATATGGAGTTAGAGTCTGCCACTGGCAAGACTGTATTTTATAAGCCATCACTGTATAGTTGTCCTCACTCTCGGAAGTGAATCCACCACCGACATATACCATCCCATAATTACCACTGATTGAATATGTACACCCATTGCCAAGGGCATGTCAGAACCACGCCTCCAATCTTGTAGTGGTAGGAATATCTAAGTTAAAACAAACTATTGAGGTTACAAATCAAAGTACCAAATAATAATTTACAGTATAGTCCTACTAAGCTGGAGGTACTGCCTGTACTTTACCACACCCATTACAATAACTCTTTTATTACACACATGCTTGATGTGCGTGTTTCACGTCACATATTTGGTCACATGCATGATTTCACAGAATTTAACTTTAATGTACTATATAAAATTCTGGGAATAGGTGGATGGAAATCCTAGGGGTCAGCCCCCCTCTCACACTGAAATTACTAAGGAAGTATTATTTCAGCTGACAAGACTGAATTACTCATCATCATTCTTGATCATTGTAGCCAACCTCCATTACTGCTAGAAACATCAAAAAGCATACCCTGCAGCATAATGATAAAGTGGCAATAATTATTACTGAATTCAATTTGCATACTTCAAAATATACAGTAAGTAAATATTGCTAGAACATTAAGTGATAATCAAACAGTTAAAGACATTAATTTATGTAGAAAATGTGCCACATGTCTTTCCCTTCCCACTACATATAGGTGAAGTGTGAGAGGTGTACATGAGTGTATTGTGTGAGACATTTGTATTGAGTGCTACATGAGATGCATGCTCAAGTACGTCACACTTTAATTATACTTTAACATCATAATGCTACTATATCTAAATATTCATAGATTCTGATGGTCCCATGCTCAAGCTCACCATTTGTGGATGAGATAGTACTGGTGAGTGACCTACTTAACTGTACCACATTACATGTCAGGAATAAAGGTGGTTAATTTATCTTATATTCTTTAAAAACCCTATCCCATATCGGCACAGATCACAAGTCTAGCAATGAACATGGTTCAAGTACCAACTGATGTGGATCACAAGCCTAGCAGCCAATGAAAGCCTCTGCGACATTATGAAACACAAAGGAACCTCAACCTACCGTCGTGTACATATTCACAAGACTACAAGACATCTGCCATACTCTCTACTTGAACACAAGTTTAATACTTCACCCATAAGCTTTATTGTACTCCAAACCTCCTCCTCCCCCCCAATAGATAAAACATGAATTCGCAGAAAATATCACCTCTATAGGAGAGCTATACAGCTAAAATATCATATTTTCGTCCTGGTTTCCTTCTTAGCTTCAATTTCTTGTATTCCCTTTTCTCCCTTTCTTATGTGCCATTTTGTTTCTTAAAAAGTATCAAAATTTTTCATTTTATGCCCAGTTTTCACGTAGACAGTCACAAATAGTATTAAAGTGCAAGTACATGGGGATGATGCATTCAGTGCATTCCTATAAAATGTAACAGGTCGTCAAAATGCCAATACATAGGTAGTATAGCATGCATATTGCTGTACAATCAAATGCCTAAATATAGTGTAGCAGTATATTGCTGTAATACTTCAGTAATACATCATACACATTGCTTTGGGAGAGCAAGTTTTTCACAAGTTTCACAGGTACTCTTTCAGTCTAATACTTTTTTTTAAAGGACTTAACATTTTACCATTAAATAGGTAACAATTTTTGCTCTTTGCATTGCGTCCAATATAATTCAGCTGTATATTGTGGTACAATTGGTTAGGATATGACTGCTAGTATAGATAGTGCAGTGTATTGCAATAGGTAAAATATATGTGACAGGCTCTGGGAAAACCAGGCATTTCGGGCAAAAATTGAAATTGAGATATAGGCTCCAGAACTAAGTCATCGGAAAAATTCTTTCTTTCTCCTATTTTTGTTTTTTGCAGAATTAGTCTTAGTGACCCTTACTCTAAGTCTATGCCAAATTTCAAATGTCAAAACAACTTAAAAGACCTCAAGCGTGCCGTGGAAAGACAAGCTACTTTTTATTCTCTCTCGTTCTCGAAGTACAATAAACCTGTCAACATTCAGTTCATTATCTCTTATAAATATTCATGCAAATGTCTCCTCTTGGGACTCATGGGCTGAGCTGCAAGTTCAGTGTAGGCAGACATTCTAAATAAACTTTAAATGATATCATCCACCTCGCTCTGTCAGCTGCTAAAGTCCCCTCCAGATTGACACCTCCTGGCTTTTCCAGATTGCATGACTTTAGTGCCATGGAGGAATGCTGGAAGACCGTTTGTATAGGATGATGCCACCTGTCCAGACACTCTTACAGGAGTCATGTCACCAGATAAGCATGTTTGCAGATGTGTCTCTGGCAACTGGTGAACTATGTGGTACTAGCTACTTCCTTCAGAAACTCTCAGTGGCAGTTCAGCTGGGAATGCTGCAGCCATTTTGGGTTGTGCCTATCCATCCTTGGATTTTTAATAATTTAAAATGGTTATTATTATTATTTATTTATTAATAATTGTTACTAATGTTAGTTTCTTAAATAAAGTTAAGAGAGTTTGTTCGATATAGTTTTTAGTGATTGATATAGTGAAAGTTTTATAACTCTACTGACCAGACTTCTGAGTTGACTATTCTGCATGCCTCCAGTGATCGTGAGTTCAACTAAAACATCTGCTACTCACATGACAAGCAGTACTTTTCATTGCATTGCCTAAGATGTTACTTTCCAAAAATGATAGTAAAATTAATATGAAAGTCACCTTGAACACCATGTCACTTCTCCAAACTAAACTATGCTATGATGCAAATTGTGTTGTATCCACAGTTACACCACACTAAAGGCTACATGCCTGAGCATGACTCCTAAAGAAAGTAGGTTGGTCTTTGTAGCTATACTATATGTTATTAATAATGGATACATTCATGTGTATTAGGTGTTTTTCAGTCAGGTCATTTTTATTTTTTCTTGAATCACATGCCCGGTTATGAAATTCTTAGCCATTATAAGGCAGTATAACAACAGTATATTATTCATACATCTCATTCCAAGAGATCACTATTATAACTTAATAAATCTCTCACCTGCTTGTATGTTACAACTGAATTTTAAATGAGTTGAGTTAGCACGATAAGACAAAGGCCTTTGTAGTGTATAGTAGCCTATAAAAATATTGGACATAATTTCACTTTGAAATTTTTATCAATTAAGAATTGAATTTGCAATTGTAATTTGTCATTGTAATAAATTACAATGAGATCATATAATATGAAGTAATTGTAATTATAATGAAAGGGGAAAAAAGCAGAACTATTGGAATTATACATAACTATTTTAAATGTAAATATTTGGCAGTTCCTAAATTTTCTTTAAGGCCATGTAGCCAATCCCATACTGATTGGTGCCTAAATTGTTGAAAACCTGGGGGAGGGGGGAATGAAAATAATATATGAAGACTTACTTCTAGTATAGACAGAATCAAAATCTAATATGCTATGTGATCATTGTACAATAAGAACACAAATTTTTGCATGTGTAATTTAAAAGACTATTTCTTTAATCTTTCTTAGCATAACTGTAGCAATTTAATTGTTAATATTAATGATGTGATTATAACAACACCGATCATAAGATACTTACAGTGACTTCTGGTGACTCTGAAGTAGTAGTTAATGCTGTTTGTGACATCTGGGTTGCAGAAACAGTATGCCTTGATGGTGTTGAAGGAGCCTCAGATGTAAATGTTACTTGCTCAACAGGTAAAGCTGCACAGAATTGAGGAACTGATGTTGTAGTATAAGTAGCAGTGACTGGCATGGATGATGAAGTAAGAGGCATATGCGCTGAGGTTGAACGGCTAGAGGTGGAATGCTTGCAATGCTCAGGACTTGACCTGTCCCTCCAGCAGTCACAGGCAAATGTGGAAGTGCCTTCCTTGTATTGGTTGCAACTTCTTCATGCAATAGATTATATTTTTCTATCAACCTGACACAATTCCTGCAAATATACCCTCTTCTAATAGACTCAGAATCTAATTGCAAGTTATGACATTGACAGAAGAATGAATAATTAAAGTGTTCCTGATTTATTCTGCAGTGGAACTACCAAGTAATCGCCGCCGCTTTCTCTCACTGGCAGTGGAGGAAACATCTCCTCCACAACCCAAGCATCTTTCCATTTTTATCCGAGTTGCAAAAATGAACGCGTAAAGTTTACAGCCAACAATTTAACCACAGCCGCTCCATAAGAAGTACAGGCAAAGTAATTCCCCCAGATTCTGGGGGAATGATAGAGATTGGACGACGTTATGTGCAGAACGGCTGACCCTCACCTTTGACCTCCGAGCGCAGCCGATCAAATGAACTTTGAACCTTAAGCACGTGCGCATGCGCATATGGCTGACCGTCGCTAGCTGCGGGGCTGACCATCTGCGTGGCTGAACATTGCTGCGGGGCTGACCATTACTGCTGGGGCTGACCATTTGTGTGCCGACAGACCCACCCCAAGCAGCACCTCAATCATGCTAGTACACGTACATGATCACTTGGAAAAATAGCTGTGTACACATCAATATTTTGCAACTGTAGTTTTATAATTATAATACTTGTTCCAATCAAAGGGTGTGGCTTCAATTTTGGGCGTGACTGCTTATTCTAAAAGTTGAAGCAAATGTTATACTGGTGACACATATTCTTAAGTCGACAGACCACAACTCCATAAAGTGAATGGAGCAAACTACATGTGTATATATATTATAGTAGCGACAGTGAGAGCAACACAAGTACTTTTCCTGGGTCCATGCATCTCACTCGCCGCCTCCTCCCCTCCCCCACCCCAATTTGTTCATAGAAATGTTTCTCCAATGTGTTAGAGTAAATGGTAGCATTGTATTACTAGTTAAATACAACTTAAGTACGATCGACGTGATGCCTCAAGGCAGCACTAAGAGGTCACTAACTGAAGAAACCTTGAGTACTATGTTAGTCAACTTTATTCTGAAAATGCAGTTTGTTTGTATGCTAGTATAATATTCCCAATGCCATTGACAAAATACTAATGAACTATTCCATAAAAATAAAATACTGTAAATTTCCAGTATGAAGAAACTCTTAAAGAGTTGGATTATGACAGTGTCAGTGATAAGTTTAGTTGTCCTCAATATTCCAGTAGATTTTCCTTCGAACAAGGATTGAATCGTCACTGGAAACGTATCCATGGCAATTCCTTGGACACTCTTGCATCTCAAACCTGTAACAAAGAAGGGAAAGTAATTACATGTTACCAAAGGTCCAGTGCTCCTTTCAGGAACACAATGCTGTTTTCACTACAGTACAGTACAGCACTTGATGTTACACTGCTCATCTCTACTTGATAAAGGTCTCAATAATAACCATTAAATAGGAATGCTTAATTAGAAAACTAAATATACATTATGAATGTAAGAAGGAAAAAAAAGCAAGAAAGTACCTCTTACTAAGATGAATGAAAGAGACCACAATGGCACTTTATATGCTACACACATGTACATGTGTAAGTGTATACAATATATGAGTTTGTACATGAGGAAACAGGTGTGACGAGCCCCACAACAAAAACTTTAATTTGTACAGACATAGCACAGACATAGCACAGACATAGCAGCAAAAGCTCTACAATTTACTCATGGGCTGATACAATAATTTGTAATAATTGAAACTTAACATGCCATTTGTAATAATTGAAACTTACATGCCACAGTTGTTCATGTATGTGCATGTGATACAGAGAGTACCAGTACTTATGATTGCAACATTGTGCTCATATCTATCAGGATCCTGTACAAATGGCATCAAAATGTTGGATGGCTTCACTAAACTTTGCTCTAATTACAAAAATGGGGTGTTGCTTGCCAGTCAGAAAGTATTCAGATGGACTCCTCTTGTTACAAACAATGCAAAAGTAGTAAATTTAAGAGCAATGCAAACAGTGAGGAAGATGATTCGGTATGGGTGGGCTCTAAGTAGTCTCGCGTACCCAGACCCTTTACCAATTGCTGCGCGGGAAAAGGGTCTGGTAGACTGACATTGAGCAGTTTGTTCTTGCTTAGTCAGCAAGTGGTTAACTGTGGTTCAATTAGTGTGGGTGTAAATCGTTAAATATTTTCAGGCGCGTGAATTGTTCAGATCAGTAGGCAGAGCTTGTTCTGTATTGCCATGAAGAAATGTTACTTGTACAAGCATGACAAAGCAACAACTGTATTTTGCTGCTAAGCGAAACTTCCAACTGCAGATATCTTTAAAAAGCTAGGCCAAGTCACTGCTTAGCATAACTAATGGCATCATCTAAAGGAAGAGTTTTGACACGGCTGTTGGAGAGTTGTGCACAGAAATACTACACGCGCAAAAGTTTGAGCAGTCTTATGTCACAGGATATTACATGACCTATTGTTTGCGGTCTCCCCAATTAGCAAGGGGAACTGAACAAACTGCTCAATGTCAATCTACCAGACCCTTACCCGTGTAGTGATTGGTAAAGTGTCTGGCTACGCGAGACTAGGCTCTAAGGGCAAGTTTTTTTTGTGGTTTGCAGGTGTTCATGCGAGAAATCACATTTTAAAGTTGTGTAAAAATATTATGCCCCCCCCCCTTCCCACGCCACTCAAACCATATCTTTGAAAAAATATGCTATTAAAGCTATTAAGTATTTAATTGGTAAAAAAATAACTAAAACTGTTTCTTATCATTTAAATCTCCACAGTGTGTGACCCCCTGTACACCCCCACTCCACTTCCATCACCCTGTCACTCTAAGCTCAACTTAATAATTTGACGAGCATATATTTCCTACTTTACCTGGAGATGTAACCTTCAGTAATGTACGTTGTTGTTTTTTATGTCACAATGAGTACTGCCTTGTTGACTATCATTTCAAGTGGCTTTATCTTTCATTAATGTAAAAATCAACAACAGATAGTGTATTAATGAAAGATAAAGCCTCTTGAAAACAAAGTGCACCAATTATTAAGGTCACTAATGATTTCTGCATTGTTTGATACCGAAAGGGGGACACACCTTTCCCCCTTCTTTAAACTAAATTCCTCCACCCTCTTCTCTTCCTTAAGCTGAGTTTCCCTTTCTTGTGAGTGAGTGATTTGTATGAGTAGAGATTTAAGCATAATTTCAGAAGAGAGCTCTGTGAGGCACTATTGCTTGTGAAAGGGTTGAATTATCGTGATTATTTCTCACCAATTGACACGTCTCTACTAGCACTATTAATTTATCCATAATAGTATCACTTGATGAAGTTATTTGTTTGTTGTTGTTGTTTTTCAGTTAACCCAATTAATGGGCATCTGCGTAATTGAGTGAGGAAAAGGAGATCTTAATTAGTAATGCTACCACCTGCTCCTACCCTTTATCCTCTGCTCAGCTTTTCCAAATGTCTCTGCTATAGTTTTGCATTAAGTGTTTACCTGATTCATCTATTCAAATAAACCCCCCCCTCCCCCTCTCCCCCGTAGTCCCTCAAAGTTTGGTTTTAAAAACTCCCAATATTTATGATACTGGCAGTGCATTTATTTTCTCTGCTACAGGCTTCTTCAGCCCCAAGTTTAGAGTAGGGGAAGGAACTGAAGTTTGTCAGTGTGTCTACATATGCCAGTATTTGGTCAGGGCTTCATACAGGGGAGGGGGGAGCTGGGCCATTTTAACCAAAAAATATATAACAATTATAAGGGCGGGGTAAATAAAACAATTAAGTGGCATATATAATACAAGTACAGAGTATTGAAACAAGATTGTTATAATAAGAGAAATAAACTGAGGTGGAACACATCACTGATGATGAAGAATCCGCGAACATTCTCACTAGAGAGATTCAAAGTGAAGATTGCAATCCTATCTGATATACAAAGATCAATGCCTACTTGCAATACAAACTAAATCCCAACTACAAACGTATCAGCAATACTTACACACAGTAGTCTGTATTGAATTTACATTCAAAATAACTAAAATTTATATATGATTTTAAATGAATAACGCTGGTGATTGATGAATACGAAGAACATAAGTTAATATTAACACACGAAATCTTTACAATTTGTTACTATTATTATTAGCCCTCAGTGTGCACGTACAAGAGGGACTATCCAGCAAGTTGAGGACTTAATCCCAGCGTAGTCTACTGACACGCACTACACCAAGCAGAAACAGAGTAACTAGTGCAGTGAAGACCCACTAGCGGGTATGGTAGCGTCAGAGTTCCAGTAAGAACAGTCAATGACAGTGTTCTAGGTGATAAATATAAACAAAAAAACGAAACATCACGACGATCAACGGTACACGAAAATAAGAACAAATAAGCATGCGTGAATACTAATGATGAAATAAAATGTAAATGTTATAGTTGTTCTGGCAGTCAGAGAAAACATGAAAGTTTGAGAAAACATGAAGCTGTTGGCTTCACATAGGGTACTAACTGTTGTGGAAAAGGTCCCCCTATCGTCACGTCGTAATCATGTGAGCAAATAATTTCTTGCAGTTTGAGATAGTTTTGCTTAATCCTGAGAATTTAACAGAGAGCAAAATAAAGATAGATTGTAAAAAATTCTACTAAACTTTTCTAAGCAGTACAAAACATCATAACCATCTTTACATAAGTATTTTGAAGAATACTACATATGTTGCACTTGTAATACATGTAACTAAACTATTGGTCGCTCAATGTAATACATGTACATTACATGTTATTTCACAAAAATGGGCAATATGCTACAGGAAGATTGGCCTTTCTGATATAGATACAAGACATGTTTGCAGTAACATTGTTAACACATGGTGGAATTCTAATATTAAATTAATTTGCTTCCATCAGCTCAAAGAGTACACAGGCAGCGAGAGAATAATAGGCAGGCAGTGAACCTGAGACTACATAGGCAGTGAGCCTGAGAATAGATAGGCAGTGAACCTGAGACTACATAGGCAGTGAGCCTGAGAATAGATAGGCAGTGAACCTGAGACTACATAGGCAGTGAGCCTGAGAATAGATAGGCAGTGAACCTGAGACTACATAGGCAGTGAGCCTGAGAATAGATAGGCAGTGAACCTGAGACTACATAGGCAGTGAGCCTGAGAATAGATAGGCAGTGAACCTGAGACTACATAGGCAGTGAGCCTGAGAATAGATAGGCAGTGAACCTGAGACTACATAGGCAGTGAGCCTGAGACTACATAGGCAGTGAGCCTGAGAATACATAGGCAGTGAACCTGAGACTACATAGGCAGTGAGCCTGAGAATAGATAGGCAGTGAACCTGAGAATACATAGGCAGTGAGCCTGAGAATAGATAGGCAGTGAACCTGAGACTACATAGGCAGTGAGCCTGAGAATACATAGGCAGTGACCTGAGACTACATAGGCAGTGAGCCTGATAGTGTATGCAAGAATAGATAGGCCCTGGGCGTCAGTGCAAGATTACGTAGGCAAGTCTGATAGTGCAAGATTGGATGGCAGTGAGTCTGAGAGTGCATAGATGCAGTGAGTTTGATAGGGTGAGAATAGGTAGGCGGTGAGTCTGCTGGTATGAGAATAGATAGGCAGCAAGCCTGAGTGAGAGAATAGACAGGCAGCGAGCCTGAGTGAGAGTGAGAATAGACAGGCAGAATCCCGATAGTGTGAGAATAGACAGGCAGCGAGCCTGAGTGAGAGTGAGAGAATAGATGACAGCAAGCCTGCGAGTGAGAGTAGACATGCAGTAAACCTGATAGTGAGAGAATATGAGCCTGATAGTGTAAGACTAGACAGGCGGCAAGCCTAACAGTGAGAGAATAGACGGCCGTGAGCCTGATAGTGCAGAATACATAGGCAGTGATCCTGAGAGTAAGAAAATAGACATGCAGCGAGAGTGAGAGAATAGACAGGCAGAGAGCCTGATCGTGTGAGAATAGACAGGCAGAGAGCCTGATCGTGTGAAAATAGACATGCAGCGAGAGTGAGAGAATAGATAGGCAAAGAGCCTGATCGTGTGCGAATAGACAGGCAGCGACTGTGATAGTGTAAGAATAAATAGAGTGAAGGGCAGCGTGCCCTGCATAGACACTTTCAAAGGGGCCCCGGACAGACCATCACACCTTTATTTGGCGGAAATCTAACTATATGTACTAGAACTGCCTATCCATGCTCTCTATAATGCCACACTGGCAATAGTGTAGTGTGGCTTATGAGTGCCAAGACACATCCAGCACTACAGTTCATTCTCTAATCTCTCTCATTATGTAATCCCTATTTGCTCCGCCTCCCTTCTCATGTAACACTCTCATGTCAAATATCAATTACAGCATGCAACCTGACTGATTCAGGAGTTTCCAAGCTTTCGAGAATACTGATCACTTTGACAGAGCCAATCTTGGCAATATGGCCATTAATACTGCACATATCTCTAAATCACGAAATCATGCTGCCAACCCTCGTTATGATCAGGCGTAAGCCTTCGTTACAGGTGTGGGGTGCATTGCCGGCTCCCACTCTTCTTATTCGAACCTTCATGCAAAATTTTATGATCATCATTGTCCATTGCATGTTAGTAACTATTGCAACTGTTGGGTAGAGTAACAGCTAGAGTCCAACTCATAACATAACTGTACTAGTTAAGCAAGGCAAATGGACCGGCAGCATGCCCATGTATTATCAAGCCATAGAACTCCTATTTTCAGCTGATTGCATCAATGAAGGCCATTTGATTGATGATTTAGATCCTATTAATCCAACCTGACCTACAGAAAGCTAATTACATAGAGTACAGTAGTGTATATCTCCAGCCCCTTACTATTTAAATAATACCACCACTGATGAGCAGCCATCCTTAGAGAGCTAATAGTGCCGGGTGAACCAGCCATTCTGGCAAGGAAGTAACAGGTAGCTACTAGGCTTAGGCTACAAGCACTGAGAACAGTGGCTATCAGGACGAATGCCCGGATGCCATTGCTCAATATGTGACACCCCACACGTGATCGCTTAGCCAAATGGTCGCAGTATTTGCAGGTCCTCTGCCGACCTTTACCTGGGCTCGGGTGATGTGATGGTGGGCTTAATTAGTGTGGGATAAACCACTAAGATAATAGCAAATTTTTCTCGTTCTAACAGCCAATAATTATTTCAGCCGAGAATGACTGAATAACCCACTAAGATATTTCATGGCACATGAATTATTCAACTCAGTCAGCCATATAGAAATACAACACACACAAAAAGTTAGAGCAGTCTTACATCACAGGATATACCACCTTATTATGTCATCTATTGTTTGTGGTTTTCCCAATTGGTGAGGGGAACTGAACAACTACTTAATGTCAGCCTACCCGCTGCATAGCAGTAGGTAAAGGGTCCAGTAAAGCGAGATTAAATATGACATGATCAAAATAGATCCTAAAGCCTGTCAGGAATAAATAATGTGCTTATAAACTACAAGCCAGAGACACAGATGGATAAAATTTGAAAAATTGTTCAGATGTGCCCACACTTGACTGCCATTGCAGGGCTCCTCTAAAAGGTTCTAAAAGAACTAAAACGTTCCGCAGACTGGAATATTTTTAGAGATGTTCCAACTGAGGGAAACCAAGCATTCTACTTGGTACAGCTACAGCTGGTAATTTAGTGATATGAAACTCATAACAACTAATTGACAAAACTGACTAACAGAACAGAACTTATTATCCTACATATAGACTCCTTGTGTATGTAGAATACATGGAGGTATAACCTCTTAACTAGAACTGAACTAGACACAGCTGATGCCAATGCCACTGAAGGTCATAGATTACACAAAATAAAGTTAGCTGAAATAATAGACATCTTCCAACAGAACAGTCACAGGATCATGTGTTAATGTTACTGCATTAGTCACTCCTTGTTATTGCAATAGTGGGAATTAAATCGGCAATTTTTGGGAGGCACAAATTCACTTAGGGGGAAATCACAGGTTATATTGCATAAGATCAGCCTTCAGAAACTTGCCAGAGTATGGACTAGCATTCAGATCACTACGATTATCAACATCTTGCGATAGTACTGGTCTCATATACAGTGACATCTGATAACATTACTTGACGTACATATTTACATGTATATTTATAGACACAAACACACACACTTTTGTCCTAGGTGACCACAACAAGCTAGCCAGAGCCACTAATTGCTCCGAGTGTTGGTGATACCTTCTAGCAATGTAGACCTATTGGAATCAATACTTCCTTATTACAAACACACTCTGTGAACACTCACCTTGCCATCACTTCAGCAATGTCAGGTAACTCTATGATCAAATGTTGACACTTCTTGAGCCATCATTCACAGCTAGTCTAAGTCAGAGACATCGAAAGCAGCTTCACCCACTCCATCCCACTACAAGGAAAAGCAATAGAAAAACAAAACACACTGAAGTGAATAAATGCAATCATGAAATTCAACTTGTACTCTGCAAGCTGATCCTACCAAGAAATTGTTAGAAACAGTTTATCAAACTCTAGCTAAGAGGTATAGTCTCTTAAAAATATTCACTAACACGGCGGTTCTGGATCTCTAGATTGGAGTCAGTTGTAACACAACAAGAGGTAGAGGCATGCATGAACATATACTGTAGTATAATGCAGAAATAGAACGGTCAAGAAAGTGTGGTAAAAAACCACAACATTAATTTTAGAGGTTAGTGACAGGGAAGAAACGTCAGCTCTATATATTATAGAAGAAACATTCCTACACAGGAAACTAGTTGCACACACAGGCATACACTACTAATGAATGACAGGATTCAGTTTTGATCAATACTCATTCACTGATTAAAAATTTCGGTATCACAAGTTACGACCAAGGATGAAGTGATGGTAAAATAACTTAATTAAGTATTACATAAAGATTCATTATTACTACATAAAAATATACAGCTTCATACTAAAACATATTTATTTTTAATTTCTGTAGTATCTGTAATAATAGTTCAAATGTTTCGGCTCCATGTAGCCTTCATCAGTGACTTTTTAAAAGTGATAAAATAAAATACATTTCTTTTCCCATCCTATTTTAATGTATAAATAAGGCTATAGAAAAAACCCAACTTTGTTTCAACACAGAATAGTATGACATTCACTTCTAACATTCAAATAAACTGAATCAAACCTTCTCTTGCTTGCTGCTCTCACACTCCTAGCACTCTTTCTATCATTACAGATTCATCACCCCTTCCTACTAATACCTGTATTAGGTAGACATCTATTGCTACTGGACTTAGTACTGCTTGATTATACTGGCTTCCCTGAGGCTCCATCATTACTTTCTATACTTCTAACCCTAAGGAAAACGGCTGCACAGGTAGCTAACTATCTGTCCTTACTTTCTTCTTCTCTACATGGCTAAATTCGCCAGAAGCTTTTAATAGCCTCAAAGGTTGTAAAACAAGAAGCCGTAAACTCCTGATCAAATGGTACAAAAAATTGGTAAAGGTTACATAGCAAAAGAAAGTTTTAGCCATTGTCAGAATGAGCAGTCTTTTAGACGTCTTTTAATTACCGTATGTCACATATAGCTTTAATATTGTATTTTTTATGATTCTTTAAAGTGATCGACTTCCGTGGCTGCATTAATGCAGCCGCTATTGTTTTTGTTCCCCATTTAACTTCAATAAATCCACCTGATATGAATTCTCACTTCAAATAAATGCTTCGCCCAGACATCTTGAGAACTAATGTGGAGTTGTTGGCTGCAGCTACTTACTTACAAATTTCTATATACATAGTGAAGGCCTACTATAAAAGACATCAGCTGTGTTCAGATATCGATATAGAAGCCGTTGATTTCCATCCCATCATATTCATATTTGATTATTAAAGTTCAAACCACTAGTCATACCTAAATGTTTTTTTAATCAAACATTTAGGCTGCTATTAAAAAAAAAAAACATTGAACTTTAATAATCAAGCATGTTTATACCTAGTCAAACAAATATTATCCAAGAAATCCCATCATATTGAACTGCTGCACACTAACCACTATCAATACGATAAATATATCTCTGGCCAACTCTTAGACACACTTCTGAGGATCTCATGACCCATACTGATTGTAGACAAGTTCAACACCCTATCATCCCTAACATCATTAGGGCTATTCCGGCTTGTCACCCAAGGGGGAGGTAAGTTAGACAATGTGAATGGGGGGGGGGCAATCGACATTAAAGTTAATCATGCAATACACCTTATAAGATGTAATTCTGTGTCAAGACTTAGATAAAAAATTTCCCCCCACTCTTTTTTTTTGTATTATTTATTTTTCCTACTTAGCCTTACACCTTAGCCACTGTCATCATGTATACCACTGTTAATTAAAAATTGCCAGTACACTAATGGGAAAAAACAACAACACAATCTCACTAAAGTACTAGGGAGGTGGGGGGGGGGGCATTTCATTAGTTACAGTGGCCGAGTGTTTACTGCCACTCCTGACGATAATATGGAACATGTATATGAAGAAAACCAAAATGAAACAGGTTTTGTCACAGCAATTCTAAATCTAATAGTACGGCACGTAAATTGCCCATTCAAAATTGTGTGGGAAAATCACTCTTCAATTGAAGTCGCACAGAGAAAGTGAAATAGCACGTAACTAAGTGAAATAGCACGGTAACTAAGTGGAAACTAAGTGAAATACCACAGTAGCTAAGTAAAATAATACGGATAAGTGTGCACGCATGCAGTATTAACCTTGGAAACGTACAGTTGGAGAGATTCTAGTTGGAGACAATGTCATTCTGTACCACAGAAGCTCTACCCATATTAGACGGAAAGTTTTCAACATTTTAAGAGGAGCAATAGGTTGAAATCGAAATTCCAGAGGAATCTAACTGAAATACAAAGATAGTGAGTGACTGATACAGTGTAGCTACAAGTGCAAATGATTAAAAAAAAAAAAGATGGCCTACTATTAGCGAGTGACAGCACGGGTAACCTGTACTTTTGGGATCAACAGCACTCGTAAAGCAATTGAAATAGCACTCTCTCAGTACTATTTCAATTGCTTTACTAGTGCTGTTGATCCCTAATAGCACTGTTACCCATGCTATTACTCATTATTCGATAACCCACACTTTCAGCAATGATTGGCAGCAGAAATGATTAGTTCAGACAGTTACATGCTTTACAAGTTTGGCGGGGAGAGGTGTTTAAAGAAAACTCTGTTTTTTTTGTCATGTCAAATAATTTGCAAAACTCCTAAATACAATTCATTAGCTATCTATTAAACACTACACATCACAGTATTTAGTACACTTACTTATTCCTGCCATTGCAGTCCTCTTCTCCTTTATCATCACTCACGTGTAGCACAAATACAGCCTAGCCAACAAAACGAACCACCTCCTAAATCAATCTTGCAGGGTCACCAAGGACAACTTTCCACAAAGGTCGAAGGTGACAGCTAGCAACAAGAGCGCGCGCAAAGACATCGCGTGAGGTCAAAGGTGAGGGTCAGCCGTTCTGCACATAACGTCTTTCATAGAGGACGATGTGCGCAATGTACCAGACCCTTCCCCCGCGTAGCGTCTGGTAAAGGGTCTGGCTTGCGAGACTACACATCACCTACACTTTAGCTATGGCCACACACATTCCAGTATTACTTTGTCCTTCACACTGAATCATTCATATCATTTTATTCATGATTTTTCAATATTTTCTATCTACTTGTTAAATTTCAACTTTATTTTAATTATACCAAAAAAATTGATAATTAATATAATTATTTTTATAATGATATATACAATATATTACATAATTTTATGATGACATGAAATTGTGGTAGATACAAGCAGCAGTTGAATTTGGAGGATGGTAAATAGCATCACCATAACGAACTGTACCTATATAGACATTAGGAGTAATAGACAGCTAAAGCATAAATAGTGGCATATTGAGTCTATGATGAATTGTATATCTTATTATCTCGGTCAGCAAACAGTAAATTGGCTGAGTTTCTAAATAAATAGGCCCTATTTAAACTGGTAAGAAAATCTGAGTGGACAAGCAACCCGTGATACAAACGTACCTCACATTGTACCTTGCTCTTGTTAAGTAGCCTTGAATAGAATGAACAAGAATGTCAAGCAGAAGGGTAGGAACGAAGTCACCAAACTACGACTACTTCGGCACGAGCTTTCGAATGGTACAAACCCCCCCCCCCCCCCCGCGAATAGACAGGACATTATTTTGAAAATTGCAAAAATAAGAGGCATTTGTGGGGAAAATTTGGCAGAGAGCATTTTCTGGCCCCATTTTTCATGCTGAATCCAAATATGCTGTCTGCCAAGCAGCTAAGTCATCATGTATAGAGATAAAAACAAAGTTTTCATTTCAAAAGAAGTATTCAGTACAAACAGTGTGATAATGACGACTAAAAATGATTTTGACACAGTTCATTTCCACTGCTGCATGTGCAGTCTCTTGTGCAGTTTAGATTTGACTTTTTACATCTACAACGTAAAGTTTTACATCCAGTCTTGCATTTGCAAGCTATAATTTCTTGGCAGGATTCAGGTACCGGAGACAATGACATCAGTATAGGCTTTACTTTCATACCTTCAACCTTCCAACCCATAGGTTCTGGGTTAGGTATGACTGGAAAGGCCAAATGAGCTTGTCTCCATATAGTTGCTTGATAATGAGCACGCTGTATGTGAAAGTGAAGAGCATCACTAGTTGGAGGTAGCGATTCTGGTGAACGTGACTTGTTAAATAGTACCACTCTTGCTTCATTGGTATTGCTCACGTTAGTGAGGTTGTACAGTTTACAGATAAACTGCTCAGCATTCTGTGTTGTCTCAGCTGTCAGGGCACCTTTTCCTAGGTTTTCCAGAAGGTGATGATATGTCTGAAAAGTCTTCCAGGCAGACTTCTTGCTGTAGCCGGCAATGTACGATGTAGTGTCGCTACCAGTCAATGCATGAAAAGCTGGAATACACTCTCTTGTATCTGAATTGTAAGGCATATGATCAACTATTTCATGAATAGGAATATATTGCCTCTTCTTGGCTGTGCCTGTTTTGAACCAAAGCTGTGTACAAGTCATCCTATGGTAGTGACCCAAGAGCAAAGCGATGACATCAGTGTCTCTACACTGCACCACTATTTTGTCAGTATGGTTTTCAACACAGTGGAGAACAATTCTGGTGTCAGCCTCTTCATGCCGTGCTTCAAGTGGTTCTGTGTCTAAATCTGAGCGAGATGATTCAACCATTTCCTCACTTGAAAATCCACCAGCTGCAACAATAACTTTCGAATTCGGTGCTTGCACTATCAACTGTTGAGATAGAAAGCGAGCTAAATCTGCTTTGTTCTCAGAAAGTGATATGAAATTGCTCCAGTTTGATGGTAGTGGCACATTTGCATGCTCTATTATCCTTCTAATGGGTCTAGTTCCTTGAGAGCGCCTTGTTCTGGTTGCACTTTTGATGGATACTTCATAGTAGCGATCAAACACAACATCAATACGATTGAACATAGCTCCTGCATTCAGCACAGCCTGTACAAATGTATTAGCAAGATCTCCAAATGTTACCAGTCCTGTTGGCTTGCCTATAGCTAGTACAAGTGCCTGGCCATCAATAATGAGAGTGGCATTCTGCAAGTCCACAGAAGAAAGACTCGATGGACATGAAATACCTTCAGTGATGGCTTGTACCAGAATCGCTTTTGATCCAGTTCGAAGATTACCATTCATTTCTGCCAATGCAACTGGCACTGTAGCAGCTCATGTTTGAGAATCTCAGGTAAGTTTATACTTCTTCCAGCCTCATATGCAGTTAAGAGCCTTTGAAGGACTAATCTGTCTGCTCTTATAATCTTCTCTTTCTCCTTCCCAGTTTTCAAACTCTTAGTGGGTTCGTATAAAGATGCAAATGTCATTGGTTTGTTCTTGTGGAGAGGATCACGAAATTTTACTTCATCAGAAGACAAAAGTCGTTCTTGTACAAACTGATTTAACTGTTTCTGGCCATCATTACTAGCATTTAAAAGATCTCTCTCAATCTCTTTTGTTGCTATATCCTTTGTTGCAATATTTTGCAAACTCTGTGATTCTTTAGGTTTGAACAAGCCAAATGAGACCAACTGATCATGAAGACGATTTTCATCTTGGTTGTCAAGTTTTATTCTACCTTTAGTAGCTTCATTGTGGACAAGATCATCTATTCTGCTAACACCATAAAGTGCTCTGGTTTCCAATGCGATATGTGATCGCAGGTTATACGCCAAAACCCATCTGTTCAGTGCTGTAGAGGTTTTTGTAATACCAATGATACCTCCACCTTTCTTGCCAATTCCATTTAGCCATTCTTGGCTTTGGTCAGGGTCAACTTGATTAAATTTTAAGCCTGTTCCTTTAACAACGAAGTTACCACTTTCAAATTCTCTTTTAATTTCTGCCGGAAGCTGGTACATCTCATTCAGATAGATTGTGCCCCAGCGTGCATAATTTGTATGATCATATCTCATGAAGAGTGGCAGCATACGCTGGAATGCATAAATATGGAGTTTTCACATGCCATCTCTCTGAGCACGAATGAATTGAAGAAGAATTTGGACCATCTCCATGTAGGACCACCAGAATCTGAAATTTCCATCGCTTTCCTTTGATGCTACAAAGCCATCTAACACATCAATAAAATTCTTGCTTTCTAAAATTGAAATGAGCTTTGACAGATTTTTTTCTTGCATACTTTCTTCTAGCATCTTCTTACACGAACAATTTTTTTTTACACGAACATTTGTTTTCACCAATGAAATCAGTTGTGGCATTAAAATACGCCACATGGCCTGTAACTTGTGTGCTCGGATGCCTCGTGCATAAGACTTTCCAGCTAGAACCTTTTCTGCTGCCTTTGGGCCTAGAATGTTGCTTTCAACCCATGCTTCTAACATTCCTGATGAATTTATATGCTTTCCTATTACCAAAATTGTGTGAAGACCTCCTAGCCTAACAATCAAGAAGTCTTGATAATCACTTTTAGCCCATTTAAGCTCCATCAATTTACAATACAGGGCTTCATCTACAGTAAGGACTACATATTGCTGCCCCAGTACATTGGCTACATACTTGCACCTTAAAACTACAGTATTTAAAGTGTCAAATTCATGAGCTGGTGATTGGACAATAGGCATGTAACCAATGGAAGTAACTTCAGGTTCTACTGTGCTATGCTTCTGATTAAAATTGGTCCAACCAATCCTTTCGTCACTATCATTACGACCAAAGAAGAATGCTAGGTCACAGGCATTTGCTTTGAGAACTTCAGGCTTGTCTGAATCTGATGCAACAAACCAGTCCTTTTGTGTGCTGGAAGTTGATTTCCGTTCTACCATACCTTCTCGAATATCTGCAGGAATCAGTTCTTCCATAATAGCAGGAACTCGTGTAGTACTTCCTTTCACAGGTTTTAGATTTTGTAGCCCCATATCTACAGATGGTCGACGCTGGAGTTGCATGAGAGCTGTTCATTCCATCGAGGCTGCTGTCATTAATGTCAATGTTATCACAAGTGAAGTGAAGAAATCTATTGGTAACAAGATTGGGGGGAACAACTGCTCCATTAGCTGTGTTCATTGACTTTAGCGTACTTTCAGCTAGGGCATTGTCAACTTGCAAAATATTTTCATAGCTAATGGTATGACCTGCATTGTGGAATAATTGAACTAGCTCCTTGGACCTAGTAGTTTGATGCAACGTACTTGCCAAACCAATATGCTTAGGAGTCCAATTCTTTCCACCAGTAGCATTATTAAATGTTATGTTTTGTACCTTAGCACTTTTACGCTGCTCAACACTGTCATCTATGTCAGTGTCAAAATCAAGAAGACTCTGCCCACCAAGAATAAGTCTAATTAACATAATAAAGACTATCTGGAACACAAGCCATTACAGCATCTTCTGATATATCTAGCCCTTTGTGACAAGGTTGTGCTAATATATCTGATCTAAGCCTCAGTGCTACATGAACTAGCTCAAGAAATTCATTATCACCTGCTTTATAAAGCTGCATTGTGGATTCACCATCCTTTTCATCCAGCAACCTGATAATAGGAATGTGACGAATGCTCATAGGTATTAAAACCGTTTGCCTGTCACCAACTTCCCGATTATGCATGACTACAAAATCATATACATCAAGCAGTGATTGTAACTTCTCTTTAAATGTTGCACGTCTACTTACAAAGCTTTGAGGAACCTCTGTGCCAGCTAATTCAGCTAGCTCACAATACCTATTCCACACTTGTGATAGTTCAAGAATATGACCTTGTTTAGCGGAAGTTTTTAATTCCTCAACAAGCCATTGCATAGCTAGGTCAACCATACTGATGCTATCTGAAGTTTTAGATGTCCTTCTCATGAATGCTTTGTAGCATGTACAATGATATTTTCCCTCATAAGCTATTAGGTCGCACACACTTGATAGCCGAACACTAAGTATCTGATCGTACTTAGATGCATCAAGTATCTGCTGGCTCATTTTAAATGTAGTTACTGCTGACAGTTTAGTAGTACCTGACTTCTGACAGAACATGCATAGAGCCCAGTCAATTGGTTTTGTGGAACTACGCAGAGCTCGTCTAGAACCTCCATCAGCACTAGTACGGGCACATGTATCTTTGCTTTTTTCAAGCCTAGATATCTTACTTTTACTAGTGAAACTAGAATAGCAAGATTTATGCCAAACCGGAGCTATATCATCCTGCATTGTAGCAATTCTTTCGATGGTAAGCCTGTACTTAACATCCCTCTCCCTCAGCTTATGCCTCATGCTGGCAGATTCTTTTAAGGTTGTAAGTCCTTGCTCACTTGCATTCAGAAGCTTCTCGTGCTTATCATCCTGACAAATAATACACCTTTCATAGTCGTCTTCCCTGGCTCTTTTCAGATCCAAAATGGGATCCATATTTCCTATTGTAAAAAGTATCAATTAACTACGTAGTCATAGCTGGCTATGAAAGCATACTAGCTAGTGCTAGCTAGAGCTATGCACCTAGCTATGCCCTGATCAATCAATCCTAAGACCTTAGAGAGCTAAACTTGACAGCCAAGCCCTCAAATTTAGAGGAACTTCCTATCTAACTCTCATACTCACTATACTGAACTACTGGCTTATTTGTTAGAAGTTCTATGACTGCCTGCTTCACTTCTGTGGTTCTCTTATCTTGAACTATCAGCTGTTTTTTAGGCCATGTGGTCTCAAGCCACACCCCCAAGTGGGCGTGTCTCTAATTAGCTGGCAGACAGTGAATTCAGTTTCAGCACCCAAAGAAGTAGTAAACAGCACTGTCTGCCAACTTTTCCCCCTCAAATGCTTCCAGTGTTTTTATAATTATGAGTTATTGAAAATCCTTCCCCCGCGTAGCGTCTGGTAAAGGGTCTGGTTTGCGAGACTACACATCACCTACACTTTAGCTATGGCCACACACATTCCAGTATTACTTTGTCCTTCACACTGAATCATTCATATCATTTTATTCATGATTTGGCTATATTTTCTATCTACTTGTTAAATTTCAACTTTATTTTAATTATACCAAAAAAATTGATAATTAATATAATTTTATAATGATATATATACAATATATATATTACATAATTTTATGATGACATGAAATTGTGGTAGATACAAGCAGCAGTTGAATTTGGAGGGTGGTAAATAGCATCACCATAACGAACTGTACCTATATAGACATTAGGAGTAAATAGACAGCTAAAGCATAAATAGTGGCATATTGAGTCTATGATGAATTGTATATCTTATTATCTTGGTCAGCAAACAGTAAATTGGCTGAGTTTCTAAATAAATAGGCCCTATTTAAACTGGTAAGAAAATCTGAGTGGACAAGCAACCCGTGATACAAACGTACCTCACATTGTACCTTGCTCTTGTTAAGTAGCCTTGAATAGCAACAAAGAATGAACAAGAATGTCAAGCAGAAGGGTAGGAACGAAGTCACCAAACTACGACTGCTTCGGCACGAGCTTTCGAATGGTACAAACACCGAAAGCAGTAGCTAAGTGTTTACTGAAATCCGAGCACTACTGTCGTATACTACTAAAATCCGCGCACTACCGCCGTATATTACTATGACGATAATAGTAGACGTCGGCCGATATATTATGCGGAATTACGCTAGCTGTCAGCTGGGGATGTGGGGAGCCCCTATAATACTAACTTTACAGTGTGAGTTACCAGTCCTAGTACAAACTACAGTAGTGAAGAAAACCACTTATTACACTCAGGCAGTGATAAGGCACTTTTGGCCTTATTTTCACTTGCCTCTGGCTCTTGAAAATAAATTAGCCAATTCTTGAAATATTTCACCATATCACACTCTGACTCATGATTTGACTACATGTACTAAGTCCAGCTCCATAATAAATCTTCTTGTTCCAATGCATTATATTGCAGATCCATCAAACAATTTAGCATTTATGTATAGGGTCGCAACTGCTACAAACAGAAAGCTGGTAAGGAGGTATGTTAGAGAGAGAGAGAGAGCATGGAGTCCCAGCTGGAATTAGGTAAACAATAAATGTAGTGACATCTGAACAAATCATTTATTTGTTTTTATTCATAAGCTCTGTTGATGGGCACATAATATTAGTATAGCAAGACTAAGTAAAATTAACAAGTTCATTCAAAGTAACTCCAAGTAATAACTGTACATTGGTGGCTGAATAGGTCATCTTGTAATGTATACACTTTTGTATATTGAGGATTCATTGCTAGCTACTAGCTCAATCTTCTCTTGTTATAGATACTAGGTCAAATTTGGACATAATTAGTTTTTTTTATTTATAATTCTGTAAACATTAACAGTAACCATGTAAACAACTTTTAAATTGTAAGAACAAAACACTTTCATAAAAACAAAGATATTAATTAGTGAATAGTAAAAGTTAACAATTTCTTAAGTATGCTATCCCCATCATATCCTCCCATAACATGGACCTTGTCTGATGTCATGATACAGGTACAGTCATGTGCTGCATGTGGTAGTTGTACAGCCTGGAACCAGGTATTAGTCTCAGGGACATAACACTGGATGGTGGACACTGGCTTCCAACTCTTCTCGTCCCTACCACCGACTGCCAGTAGAAATCCTCCAACGTTGAGTGGACAGAACCAGATACAGTTGAGTGAAGGTAGTTTGTTCCATATGTTGGAACTGTCTGATGAGGAGTGTGAAACAAGAGCCTCCAGAGATACACTATAGACATCGGAACTCCAACCTACATCCTGACACTCTCCCCCCATGAGGTACCAGGTGTCTCCTATTGTAGTAGACTTCATCTTGTTCCATGGTGTTGGTGTAGATGGTCCAGTGGACCA
>WLWD01005219.1_pt1 | contig 26613 bp, 21 predicted proteins | sample 6712731 | NCBI WGS metagenome assembly WLWD01 (sample SAMN12718690, study PRJNA576275) | sponge metagenome | isolation source: marine sponge | host: Mycale hentscheli | place: New Zealand: South Island, Marlborough, Capsize Point | collected 2014-11-01 | reverse complement strand
GAGGAGACCCACAGAACTTGACAAGATTGTCACCCTCCACTGTAGGAAGGGGGTGAAATATTAATTTACTTTTGATGAATGTACAGGTATACTACAATTGCTAGTATAAAAAGCACAAATGGCATATTATCATTTGTCTATCCAAACTAATCTCAATTAATCTACTAGAAACACGGGGCTTGACATGATAATTTTTGCAAACTTTGCTGTTCCTCGGGATGGCTCATCCTACTTCAGATATTCAGACTCATTTTTATCCTCTTCAGAATGGGTTTTGCAACATTAGACTCGTAAGGTGCCGGTTAATTTAGGGCTAAGAATCTATATAAGTCAATGTTCCTTGTAAAACAAAAGGGTGTCATGCTGTCTGATGTAATGTATCACTAATGTAATGTATCACTAATGTACTACTTATAATTATATAGTTTATTGTCAATCGTAATTATCACCAAAATTTATGAATTTTGTTATAGTTGTCCATGGACCCTTTTCAAGCACTGTATTTTGACCCTATGCAACCCACTTCTGGCCTTTCTGGCCTATTAGCCAGCTATGAAAATGTGTCACATATGGTGTGATTTTACTTAACCCACTTCTGAGAAGGGTCTTTCTAACTTGCAGGGTACTCAGTCAGTTTATTAACCCCCAACAAATGTAGCAAAAAAACATCATTATCATCACTACATCCATCTTTTCCCCATCTTAAATCAATTAGCAGTAGCTATGATAGCTAAGTAATATAAGTGGCGATTAATCAGTTGTTGTTTTTTTAATAATTAGATAATTCTTTACCATAGTTTCCATCAGAAAGAAGAAAAATGCTTAAAAATGTGTACTCACTAAAATTATTCATGTAATACACAAAATTAATTAGTATAAAATGCTAAAAAAATTTAATTCAATGCCATTATAATCCCTGAGTACTACCAAATCCAACTATTAATATGATCAATAATCTTCCAAAGGAAGATAATGATTTTAAGGTGATGAATGTTTACGTCTTTAGCTATATTTTCAGTTCCATTACATACCTACTATTACAAAGTACAAACTAATGAGTGGTTGCTCTCAGTGATTCCCTCCTCCCTCCTTCCAACCTCCATGCTCAATATTATTACTTCAGTACATTCATTTTATGAAGCTTTGTAGATGCTTCAATAACCTTACCTCCAATTTTTATTTTGTTTATAACTTTTCCTATTCCTGCCATCACACTGTGGTAGCAGCATGGAAATAGTGACTGTTGAACAGATTCTTACACTAGCTAAGTTAACTCACCAACTGTTATGCAATTTAAGAAATTTGAGCATACAGTTATTTGGAGAGAAAAATGTCAAAAACCTTGCCACTAGTATTCATTATTATCTTCCGCTATATCTATCTTTTCCAAGATAAATATAGATATGACTTACATTTGTTTAACTGGTTGAGAAGATAAAGAAGCAGAACCTCTTGCCACCTCTTATTACCACAGCTAAGTTCGACCAGACATAATACACATATACATATTACACAATTGTTTGAGGTCAATTATAAATATTAAAAAAATTGATTTTACAGTAGTATCTAATAGATAAATAACTCTAAGTAATGGTATTGGTAATGGTAATTTATAGTATGACTACTCTGAAGTGGGATCTAGAGAGAACACAACACAAATAACTCAATTTGATGGATCTGTGGTAAGATTCTGAGCACTCATTAAATTGGTATTTTTGGTATGCTGAGAACATCTGTATCAATGTCTCTGGCTATTGACAAATAGCTCAGTGATGTTCAAGGAAAACTTTGGATTTATTGCTATCAAATTTCTCGTCACATGTGAATATACTTTTTCATTATTCAAATTAGTATCTAAGTTTGATACACACAATCTATACAATTTATTGTTTTCTGTATTTTCATAGCTTAACTTTATAAATAAGGTGTGCAGTACCAGCAGACAATGTAGCTGGTTTCTATGAACAGCTTGAAGCTTAGGTGACAAAAAAAGATGTAAAATATACACTGTGGAAGATAGTGTAATCCTAATAATTATTATGTTATTTTCAATTATTTGTTAGAGTGACTGTGTTCAGACATCACAATGTAGTCACCATGTATGGAGTAGTCAAGGACAGAGAACCCTTGAAAAAGGATGTATTATCGCTAATTGTACTAAAGCTAATTTGGTCCGATTTTATCTTGTCAATGAACACCTTCTATTGGCATTCTGGTTGTAGTACTATTTCCAATAACTTCAATTCATTTTTTTTTTTTTTGGCATCTGTGCTATGGAACATTCTAATTTTAGCATGATTTTCTCCCATGATTTCGTTTGTTGTTTCACACTAAGTCATTTTAATAACATTGTTCCATAGGAAAATTATGTGTTTGCACTGAACGAAATGTAACCTTTCACTTTCAGTTTCATTATAATATCATGAACAAATTCTCGCTTAGCTAAGAATGTTATGAAAGTAGTTAAAGGAATACACAGCTATACACTTCAATTTTTCTATATTTACACATCCGGAAGCATGTGCTGTGTACTAGTTTCAACAATTTTCCCATTAGAGTATCAGTTTCAAATTTCAAACTTCTTCATGTGGACAAGTCAGATGCTCTTTCAGCTTCAAAGCTTACAGCAGATTTAGCGTTACTCTATGATGACTTAGCTACAAAGTGTACAAAAAAAAAGAAGTCTCCAGGAAATATAATTACAGAAATTATAACTACAACTGCGGATATTTGTATTGTGCCAAAAAATAAAATAAAATAAATTTTTAACTAAAGTTTCCATGCAGCCTGATGCTTTATGTCATTATGTTTATTAATGATTCATTCTGATTATATTTATTTTGGAATGGAAGTGGGAGCTTAAAAATCGTTTGAATATATGGCATTATGTCTGAACATAGCTACTGACCACCAACACGCCTACTAATTAAACATGATCTTTATAACAGTATACTTAGGTTATGCATGGTGGTTCTTCACTTTCATCAATACCCAACTATGAATTGTATATGCTAGGGCAAGTAAACAAAGGTTTAAGCATACAACATGATACATGTATCTTTCATGTGTCACTTAATAAACTGTTACCATGTTTGAATTCCCTATAGAATACAGCCTATCATTGCAAGTTAGCCATCTCACAACAATAACACACCTTCACACCCACAGTATTAAAATTTAGTTAGATTTTCAGTGCATTTAGGATTAAATCACCGGTTATTGACATATTTTCTTTCATTTTGACAAAGCAAGCTACTATGTAAGAAATTCCTACCACCTAGGCACGATAATTGGTGATGTCCAAAATATCTAAAAATTTGCTACAAATGCTTTCAAGGCTTCACTTTTGCCAGGTGAGAAACTTGTACATAGAAATAAGCCTTATGTCATACAATTGTCACTTTATTGTCCCATTTCCACATAGGGATTGGTAAGGTGATACCAAATTGATTCAGATTAAGCTACTGGCCTGGGTCAGTTTTGTCTGGAATTTCAAACAAAAAATGAATAATTGTATACTGTACCACTGAATAATGGAGCTACCGTCAATTGCTGGTGAGAGAACAACTTAGTATCTTTCTTGAACTTAGCTCAGAATAAATTTTTTTATTTTAACCCACGCCACATAACCTGAATACGCAACTATATGGATTTTTTTTACCACCCCATGAGGTTAGTTTCCTGTCCAGAAACACAAAAAATTGATATGGTAAGCGAGACTAAAGGATGGACAAATTCCTAGTGGTGGCTGAATATTTCTGTTGGCGATATTCCTTTCATGAATGTAAACTGACAAATTGATTCTAACTAGCTATACTTCAGGATTTTGAACATCAAGAGTATTCCCCGTTCACACTGTCATATTGTAATTGTTTATTGTCAGTTATTTATTGTTGTCTTTGGGGCGGTCTTTCAAGTCTGTCTTTATCCCCGGCCCGTTCTCCGCGAGGGTGGTGCAGCATCTGAGGGAAGTAGGTCGTGCTAAAATTGAAATAGTAATTTGGGCGTGCCGCCGCATCGCAATGACTGGCCCCCAGGTGAAGGACAGAAAGAAAAGTCTCTAGAAGACCGAAAGTGAAGGTCTAAGATGTCGTTATTCTTTGGTATTCTGCTTCTTTACTTTTTCCAAGGTTAGTGTACACAATATTATTTTAGCAAGTGGGATCTTAATTGTGCACATGTTTCCTGTGCTATAGCTACTTCCTAGGAAGATAAATAGACAAAACAATTAAGGCACTTCACATGTCAGCACTAAGAGATGTGTAAGGATGATAGCAATGCAGGGAAACACACTGGTGTACAACCTATATAGCTGCATAAGTGTATCTGAGTGTAACAGCATACGTTTATCACACCTATTTTCAATATGTCTTCTACCAATATCTACTTATAAGAAGTCTTGCTTTAAGATAATCATTGTCATAGAACTTATAAGAGATAATTTTGGCTATTTCATAACTATGCTATAAAACAAACACAAGATCTAAAAATGTGTGTTCAATATTGTAATTACTCAGATCTAGATTAGAACTTCTTCACTCCAAAAAAGTATAGATAAATAAAAATACACAAGACATACAGGCTAGGTTACAGAATTATGAAGTAATTCATAGGAAAGGAGGAAGATTAAGAAGTGAAAATTTTGAGAACAATAATATTCATAGACTTGTCAGTTGTATTGTTTATTCACTCATGTGTGGTCATGTTCATTGGTTGAATAGTGTTATGTATATTTTTTTAATTGGTTTAATAGTGTTTTACATACTATTGTTAATTATTTTAATAGTATTTGGCATATTATTGTTAATTGGTTTAATAGTGTTTGACATATTATTGTTAATTAGTTTAATAGTATATGGCTTATCTTGTGCTTATGGCATCATGTGAGTTTGTTATATATTCCATTTTTACATGTCAGTTTTGTCAGATCTGTCAAAGCTTTTGTAATATTAGAACTGAGGTGGCAGTGAATACAACTACCCTGAGGAGATAGATAGGCCCAAGCGTTCATACCCCTACACAAATATCCCAAAAGTGATTGCTACAATCTTCCCTTTTAACTAAAAAAACAACAACAACAGTAACTTCACTAATGATGTGCTTTGTAATAGTTAGAGCATAAGCGCTTGGGTACTGGTGCATTTAGTGCACTGAAGCCCAAGGGCCCGAGGGCTTTGTGCACTAAATCCACCAGTACCTAAGCGCATGCTCTAACTATTTTAGATCCCCCGTTACCCAGGCCTGCCCCAGTTTCCACTAGCAACTTTGTTTATCAGCATTTTCGGTGTCAAGCGAATTCTTCCGTGTTTCCAGCCCAAATTAAAATTCAATTAAAATTCAATTGAAGCACACCAGCAAGTTTACTTTAGCGCATTGTAGCTGCCAGCTGTTATCTCCAGATCTAACTCTACCTTGGGCTACTCTGCAGTAAGCAGTAAAGCAGCTAGCTGGTATGAGAGCGGCAGCAGGAGAGTTATATGATAGGGCTGGTCCCATATAGGTGGATATGAGAGAGTAGTAGACCCTCCATTCCGGCCTCACATAACCTGCTCCCTGCTTTATCCGGCCTATTCTATTAAACTAAAACTCAAAAATAGCAATACCCCAAGGGTGGTTAGTATGCACAGTTCATATACCTAAAGGCAAAAAATAGTGCACACTTACCAAGTTAGTACACCTAGTAACAATATAGCAACGGGATCTAATCATTATTAGTATTTTTTTTTTTGAACTATCACTAGTGGTGTGCTTGAGCACAAATGGCGAGCGAGCCTTAAACTACACTATTGTTAAATTTGATTTTAACAACTAACACTCAAGCTATTAAAATAAAGTCGAGTTTTTAAATTACGTATGAGGTAAAGGGATTTCAATGTCATAATAACCGCTCCCGCAACAGTTTGAATTGAAAAAGAAGCAACAAAATCAAATCACGTTATTTAAAATTTTCTTTGTGATATTCTTAATAGTAATTGTAATGCACAATACTTTCACACAACTGAACATACCTACGCAAGACTTACCTTCGTGGTTCGTCTAGTGGACAATGCATTTTTAAGTAAATACTGTTGAGTAGGGCTTATAACTATGACAAATAGCGCATTAACTTACCACCGCCACTAACTCGAATAGAAGTGGAGCTCCTATAAGATTTTGAGTTTTAACTGCACCCACAAAACAATTCAAAGCCGTAAACAATTCTATTTCTAAGGTGATACGGGTAATGGTCGCTAAACCGGAGGATTCTGTTTAGTGAAGTTTGGGACGGGGTCGAACGCGGAGCGAACACAAGAATACGGAGGGTCAAAGTACAAAATGACATACATACGTCCATATATATAAATAAACAAACATCCCCGATTTTTTCATTTTTACCCTTGTAAGTGTCTCGCTCGCTACGCTCGCTCGCCAATTAAAAAAAATAATCTTCATATTATACAGTGGAATCTCTGATAGGGAATTCTCTATTGAGCAAATCATCTCTATGCGAACATTTGTTTGTCACCTCCCAGTAGAAAATTTATTGCTTAATCAGTCCTTAAAGCTGCATAGTCTTCAACTTTTCCAGAGGAGCTTGATTGACCATAACCACACCCACCACTATTTAGTTTGTTGTGCTGGATATTTAGTAATAAAGAACACTTCTTCACTAGCTAGCTAGTTACTTTGAGAACCTGTTGCAATTTGGAGCTAGTTGCTATCAAAATGGCATTGCCTTCTCATTGTTTTTGGCTGTGAGGGATCATCAGTCACTCGGTATACACAAATCACTTTGTTGGTAAAGTTTACCAATTAGCAATCAAAGTGATTTTTTTCCAGGACTTAAGGAGAGATTTTCCGCTAATTTGACAAATCCGGTACTGTCCCGGACATTCTGGGATGGTTGAAGGCTCTAAAGCAGTTTCAAATTGTTCTAAGTTCGGAGTCTCTACTGTAACAATATAATTTTAAAAAATTATGCCAAAATAAGACACATCTTATTTAACACCATATCATAATTAAATTCATAATGATACACAAAGAAATTAAATATATAACAAACCACTAGTATTATTTTCTAATTTCAAACTTTTACAATAGTGTGGTGGAAAATATATCATCTTGATTTCAAGTCATAATATTTCTCTAAGACATTCTTTACTTATCTCCACACCATACTATATCCCGTTCAGTTTCATAGTGTATTAAGTTAATTATTAAACCTTATACTATACCTGTATGAACTTATATAAATATTTAAAACTTGGCATAACAGGGTCTACATCAATTTATCAGTGGAGATGCCCACCTCTGGATCGAAATAGTAACAGACACTATCTTCCTGAAAGAGAGGAAATTTTTAATTATACATGGGAAAAGTCCATGCCAAATACAACATACATCTACCATGTGAATAAAAGAATACTAAACTGTAATGGAACAGTGACTGCTGTGGAGTTCTGCTATACTACTACTTCAACTATAAATAGTAGAGGACAGCGAAAGGTTTTTACTCTGCTAATATTGAATCAAAGCAATGGTCAATATTATAATGTAACTAAATCAATTCCGGTATTTTCTTATAAGTGTAACGCATCCCGATGTTGTGAGTTAATGACGTTACAAGATCAGGATCAGTTTAATCTTACCAAGTCAGATTTTTATATTGGTCTATCATCTGAAAGTGATCATAACTTAAATGGGCTTCATTCTTCTGTGTATTTAGCATATAGAGTGAAATCCTATCTACTAAATCGCCTGCCAGCATTAAATGAAATCACAAAGCTTACTGGAAATGATTGTCGAACGCCACGTCTGATGTGGTTCCACATCAGTAAGTAGCAGCTCTGTGTATGTGCTAATGCAATATTACTTGGTTATGAGAAGGATATTACATAGATGGTTAACTTTTGAATTAGTTTTAATGAATTCCTTTCATTGTTATGTCTAAATCTTGTGTACAGCTCCTCCTGCATTCATTGCTACAACAGATAGAAACGGTCAAGACTATGTGACGCCAAATTCTTCTGAGGAAATTAATTCACCATTGACTAATAATTTCAGTAATGCATTATCTGATGGAGCTGTAATAGGAAGTGTTGCTATAGTTATCACAATTATTGTCACTGTTCCAGTTATCTTATTAATACTGTTTATGCTGTATCGGAAGAAAAAACTCAACTCACCTAAAAATGACAGGACAATTGCAATAAATAATAATATGTACTATTCAACAGGTAAAGTGTAACTTTTTGTTAGGTATGGTGGGCTCTATGCATGTACCAAATTTAAACACCCCACGCAATTCCATTCTGGAGATGGCCAGTATCAGGGCCACATTTCACTTTTTACCCTGGATTTCTGGCTGAATAAGATGTGGTTAAACTACTAGCTAAACAATATTACAAAGCCTTATAGTCTAAGTAATAAGCTACTCACTGAGCCATTGACTTCTAAGACCTTCACATTTTGACTTTATACTGTTAAGTAGTATCGCTTGCTACAGTCTTATACTCAACTGACCACCAATTATGAATGGGTTCAAATCCCCGATGACAACTGAAAAGTAGTAGTCTTACTTATTGACTATATTTCCACACTTCCAGCGACCATTGGGAATACAAGTTCCAATAATCTTGAATATGACTATTCTGAAGTTGGACCTAGTGCTGAGAATGGTGAGAATGAAGTACTGTTGACTAGTTATGTCAGACAAGAGGTAAGTTAAATGTTAACCTTCACATATCCTCATTCAGTTCTCACATTGATACTGATTGAAGTAAATCACACTCAAAAAAAACTTCTTTTAGTGTTGTTAGTAAACAATTTTTTCATCATTGCTGTTGTATTTTCTTATCTTCAGGTTTTTATTTATTTTTGGGGGGAAATTTGCTGGGCATTATCCAATAGCATTCCTTGGTTTTATTAATTGACTTGATTCTACTACAAGGAGTCCATTTCGAAAAGATAATGATAAAATGCATTAATTTGAAAGTACAGAAATGTCATTTGTAACTTCTAGTACACATAAACAACATAATAAACATAAATATATTTGTGTATATTCACTGTCACTCCCCTCTTTCTCTCTCCCACCCTCTTCTATCACAATATCTATCAGATGTAATGAGTTAGATTGGGAACTAATAGAAAAATACAGAATATTAATAGGAGACAGAAAATTTTTAGTTATGTTCTGACATAAACTCGCTATTATACTCGTTTGTACTTTTATTGGTGAGCGAGCAAAGCGAGCGAGACATTCTCAGGGGTAACACAATTGAAAATTGAGGATGTTTGTACGTTTATATATGTGTGTGGACGTACATGTCTTTTTGTACTTTGACCCTTGCGTATTTTTGTGTTCGCTCAGCGTTCGACCCCGTCCCAAATTTCACTAAACAGAATCCCTGGTTTAGCGATCATTACCCGTATCACCCTAGAAATTGAATTGTTTACCGCTTTGAATTCTTCTGGGGGTGCAGTTAAAACTCAAAAACTTGCTTGAACTCCATTTCTATTAGAGTGAGTGGTGGTGGTAAGTTAATATGCTGTTTGTCACAGTTATAAGCCCTGCGTAACAGCATTTACTTGAAAATTCATTGTCCACTAGACTAACCACGAAGGTAACTCTAGTGTAGGTATGTTCAGTTGTGTGAAAGTATTGTGTGCTACAACTACTACTGAAAATATCACAAAGAAAAAGTTTAAATAACGTGATTTGATTTTGTTGCTTCTCTTTCAATTCAAACAGTTGCAGGGAGCGGTTACTATAGCCATTTACCATTTTAGTAGCTTGAATGATAGAAGTTAAAATCAGTCATAGTGAAGTTTTAGGCTCGCTCGCCATTTGTGCTCAAGCACACCACTAGTTCAAATTATGTATGCTACTTCTAACTTTTGATAGATATACATAGTGATATAGAAAACAGTTATGAAGAATACAAATGTTGCCAAAGACACTATTACGTCTTAAAGATGCAATTTTCATCACGAAATTTCTTTCTTTCTTTTTTTTCTGAAGTTAAAATATCATAATAACCACAGAAAATTGTGTCTGTTTTGTATAGTTAATTCCATGGTGAATATTAGTTGGCAACAATAGACTATTTCTCAAGACAGCCAAAAATACTTTCAACATTAATTCATGAATGTTATTTGAGACAAAAATTCAGCAATGTATTATGGTAATTCCATTATAGGCACTCCAGTTCATAGCCCTTCTGAAATATTTAACAAAAATTGTACATGACTAAACAGCACATGGTAAGTTTGTGCTGATATAACTAAAATAGCTAAAAAAATGCATATACTTACCTATCAGACTATACTGTTTGTAGCATCAAGTGTGTGCTATTTGAAGTCATTAGTTGGTGTCTTTCCATCGAGTCAGAATTGAGACAGAATATTGTTTATGTACAGTCCGAGGATACTTACACAGTTCCTGCAGACAACATAGTTGGTCTGTATGAGCAACTCACCTCCATGGTGACAGATACTGTAACAAGATATAACATTGTGTAAGTAATTCTAGAATAATTATAAATATAACATTAATTCTGATACTAGCATGGGTGACCGTCTTGGTTCTGGACAATTTGGTGATGTCTATGAGGGAGTGTGGGAGCGTAGTCATGACAACCTGAAGGTGGCAGTGAAGACTCTCAAAGAAGGTTCCAGTGAAAATGATAAAGTAAAGTTTCTGCAGGAAGCAGCCATCATGGGACAATTCACACATCACAATGTGGTCACCATGTATGGGGTAGTCAAGGATGGAGAACCAGTGAGTGTAGGAAATGTGATCACTGACTGTTCAAAAACTAATTTAGTCCCATTAAACTCAAACAATACAATATAATGGTTTTGCTAGTGAATTAAGTGCCTATAAATCACTTATATAATATGTGTACACTTCCTGTAATTTTGTGATTTGTTATTTCTTCATTTCAAAAACTATAGTCACAACTTCCAAACAAGCAAGGTACATAGTTAAGTACTGTCTTGAATACATTGCACAACAGCATAGAGCAGTTGTTAGCACTTAACCTATCTTACCAATACTATTTATAATGCTATTCACATGCAACCTGGTAATTATTTCGTTAAATAAATTACAATGAGTTGATTTGTACTAATTACTACATTATTAACACAATTTGTGATCGTATTCAAGGTGTTACTAATTCTTGAAATGTTGAAGAAAGGAGACCTGAGGAACTACTTACTGTCCATGAAGACTAACGATGGAGTCAGTCCTGAAATAGACGGCTACGAGCTACTCAGCTATTGCCGCCAAGTAGCCTCAGGCATGGAGTACTTGTCCAACAAGGCCTTTGTCCACAGAGACCTGGCAGCTAGAAACATTCTAGTATCTGATGACATAATATGCAAGGTACTGAAATAACAATATGATCTCTTTGAATCAAGGGATGAAAATGTTAGGTGTCTTATTCTGATTGTTTTGAGTGTCCAAATACATTCAATGATGAGGTCGGTGGCATTAACACAAAACGTGCACAAATGTGTGATCTTCACACCAAAGCAACACTATAGAGCTTGCTAATACATCATAATGTGACATAAGAATAGTTCAGAAAGTTTGAAGCTAAATCTAAAACTTGTTTTGTTGAGATAAGTAACTGTAATTCCCAAAACATGTTATTGTCTTCAAAAATGTTTATACAGCATTGAAAATACACTAAACTGCTTTTAAGTAAGTTCAAAATATGTAACTATCAAAGTCCTTAAATATCCATGCATAGACTGAACAATATCTCGGCAATGTTGTATACAATGATTTCGAGCTTTCAGTCGCACTAAACATTCTCCTTTAGAAGAACAACGCTTAAGTGTAACTTTTTTCTATCTCCATTGCCTTATTCGAATATACTTTATATCATATTATATATTTAAATTTCTCACTCCCTCCTTGATTACACTGCTTGCAGGCATATGATTTACTTAAGTGTACTGCTGGAAAATCTGTAGTGTGCTTGAAAGGAAACTATGTAGTAAACTCTTATTCTGGAACAAAAAGTACACTGGATTGGTAAAACATGAGTAAACATAGGAAGTTGTACATGTGTGGTTTGTAGTTTGTTCCAGAATTAGAGTTTACCACACGGTAAACTATGCAGTAAATTTACAGTAAACTTCAGTAAAACAAGGACTGGCAAGCAGTGTTAAATCCTGTGAATTCTTGCATTATTTCTTTCAGATAGCAGACTTTGGAATGTCTCGAGATTTGGCAGATGAGAATTATTATGTCTCTCATGGAGGATTGATTCCAGTAAAGTGGACGGCTCCTGAGGTTATAATACATTTCATATTACATCAATTTGGAAATGAATCCCATATCTACATATTGACTCTTGATTTTGAAAGTAACATTTAATAGCTAAAGCCAAATATCTACCAGAAGGAAAGGGGTATTAGAGGGAGAGGTGGGAAGGGGCAAGTGTAATCATTATCTTTCTACAAGTAGATTCTGATTGGCAAGAAAGTGTGTACAATTTGTTTATGCTCAAAAGATAAAACTCATTATTAATTGACTTCTACATAAGTTCCGTTTTTAGCCTTAGAGCCTGTAATGCATTATTTTTTGTGTTGCAAGCAAACTATTAATTTTTATTATTTTATTTTCCATCTGTATTATTCATAGGCTCTCTTCTATAAGAAGTATTCTGCTTCCAGTGATGTGTGGAGTTTTGGTGCAGTCATGTATGAGATATGGAGTATCGGACACAAGCCATTTGAAAATGTGAACAATTCTGAAGTAAGCTTGCAGAGTTGTCAAAAATACTGCAATGAACATATCATATTTTTCTCTTTGTTGCTATTATCTTTGCTAGGTAATTAAAATGATTAACTCGGGCTATCGCCTTCCTCCTCCCCCAGGTTGCCCTCAAGCTATTTACAGTATCATGATGTCATGCTGGTAAGCTTTGGGATCCATTCTATTATTGAGAATCAATGAGAGCATAACAACCTGTCAAATGGGCTGGAGTTATGGTGAATACAAAGTTTTTAAATAATCATCATAAATACTTCCAGTGATGATTCAACCAATCTTGTTTAATAGTGATCTTAAACATTGGGATCAGCTAACAATTTTCAATCCTTTGTGATGCTAACAATGGGGCAGGCTTTATGTACCCAGCATGTTTATTTTATAGACAGGTGTCATAATTTATAGCTAATTTTTACTTCAGTTTTGTGAAACTAGTCATATTGAGCCCATACCCACCCCTCCTTCCCCATACACACCCCTTGTTCCTAATTACTATCCAATAAAATATGGTATGTAAATTAGCTAATTTACAAAAGTATCTGGCTAGTTGTATTGTTCCAATAATGTATTTTGTAATCTGTGAAATTAGGCACCCAGAAGCACGTGGGCGTCCTAGTTTCAATGATGTTTCCACTAGACTATCTGTTTCAAATTCAAAACTCCTTCATGTGGACAAGTCAGATGATTCTTTTTCCTCAAAACTTGGAGCAAATTTAGCCTGTGGAGAGGGACTCTATGATGACTTACAAAGAATGTACAAAATGTGAACATCAAATTTTTGTTGTCTTTTTTCTTGAATTGTGTAAATCATATAGCTAGCTAGCTTTTAAACATTGTATATATTTGTAGGTAACATTATGTGTGTCCTTATTACATTTTGCTCTTATAGATTAACTAGCTTTTGTAATTGTATATATTTCGAATATAATCAAGTTTCTTCACATAATTATAGACAACCATGTCATCAATGGTTCCAGAGCTAGGTAAAATTTGCAACAAGGCTGTCTACCTTGCATAAGACTGGGAGTGGAAGTTAACTACTGCCACAGAGTAAGCTAATTACAGGGACAGAGGAAGCTCTCATGAATTGGTCTGGCCAGGAAGTGTGTAGGGCCTAAACTGTTCATGGGTGTAACTAAGGATAATTCATGGGTGTGACAAGTCTATACATACTTTTATTCTCTACAATTGTAAATAGCTAGCTAAATAAAAAAAGAAATTTTGTGTTTAGAATGACGCATCATAGCTATATAGAGTACTCACTGACAGCGCTAACTACTTTGCAAACTCTACTTACACTCGCGACAAATAAATATCTTAGACTTCGGTTTATCGCTACCATTCATGCCAATCTATGGCAGCTTAGCAGCAGGCTAGGCGGGGTTAATACCAGGCAGAGTACCCTTAGTAAGGGGTCGGGTGAGGCACATGGCCGCGCATGGCAGCATGGGCCACGTGCGGTAGGTGAGTCATAAATAGAGTGTACACGTACGTGTAAGTGCATCCATCGCTGCCACGAGAGGTAGGGAAGCGTGAAAAATCTGAAGTGCTTAAGCGTGACCGATAATTTCAATAACTTCAATGGCTGACGGGTCCGGAAGTTCAAAGAGGAGGAAGGGAAGCAGCGGGGAGCCCCTTCCCAGTGTTTCCGAAGGCCCCCTGGGGGATGTGACCCCAGAAGCCTCCAGCTCGGACTTTGATAGGAGGGTTAAGGCTTTAGTGGAAGAAATACTGCGAAGTCAGGAGGGGGCAGGACCTTCAACAGCTAGTGGCAGCCGTGGGGTTGTGGCCGAAGGGGCTGGGAAGAAGCCTGGCAGCTGTTCTGGCACTGTGGCTGGTAGGTTCAATTCCTGTAGATGGCTGTAGTTGGCTGGGGGTGTGTCTTGGGGTGGGACAGATAGGTTGGACAGATAGGTTATCGGGGTGTAATTAGTAATATACAATGTAATAGTATCAATGCTATTTAATCGAACAAACCGGATAGTACATAATTGAACAAGGGCCTGTAGTGGTTGGGGCCCATTAGCTTTATTTATAGGGGCATGTGGCCCACTGTATTATGTTGATTTCTGTGCCAGGGCATGTGGCCCATCGATAGTTCTGTTCATTCTGTTCACTGGGGCTTGTGTGGCTCACTGTATTATGTGCAATATCGTGCTGCATGTGGCCCACTATATTAGGTGCATTGCTGTGCTAGGGCATGTGCCCCACTGTACTAGGCGCATTGCTGTGCTAGGGCATGTGGCCCACTGTATTATGTGCATTGTTGGGCATGTGGCCCACGGTATTATGTGCATTGTTGTGCTGGGGCATGTGGCCCACTGTATTAGGCGCATTGCTGTGCTAGGGCATGTGGCCCACTGTATTATGTGCATTGTTGTACTGGGGCATGTGGCCCACTGTATTAGGCGCATTGCTGTGTTAGGGCATGCGGCCCACTGTATTATGTGCATTGTTGTACTGGGTGCATTGTTGTACTGGGGCATGTGGCCCACTGTATTAGGCGCATTGCTGTGCATTGCTGTGTTAGGGCATGTGGCCCACTGTATTATGTGCATTGTTGTACTGGGGCATGTGGCCCACTGTATTAGGCGCATTGCTGTGCATTGATGTGCTAGGGCATGTGGCCCACCGTATTATGTGCATTATTGTGTGAGGGCATGTGGCTTCTACATAGCATGGAATGTTGGATTGTGGCATGAGGGAATCTCACTGTCCTGGCTGTGTTATGGCATGCAGCCTTCGTTAGCAGGTTTATTTATTAGGGCATGTGGCCCACCTTGTTAGAGGGAATATTTGTTGGATCGTGTGGCTCAGCAAGATTTCTGGGCATACACGCCATAGCGTTGGGGAGAGGTAGTATTACCTCCAAATCATGGGTGTTGATGGCGCTGTTCTGTGTCATTCATGCAGGCCTGGGGACAGTTGACGAGGCCGCAGTGGCCGCGCTAGAGCTCCCGCGGTCTGGTGAAGCGGTGGGGGTCGTGGCAGGGATGGTCCCTCGCCCGTCCGAAGGAGCGGCAAGTGGTGTAGTGCCTGTGACAAAGACAGCAGAAAGGGAGGCCCAGAAGTTCTCCATGGGTGTGACACTGCCAACGGTCCCCGTCAGGCTGGTGAAGCGCATCCTGTCGGGCGAGTTCGTCGACATGGGGGAGCTATCCCAGGAAGCACTGCGGGCCGAGTTCAGGCGAGCCGTGGACGGGGAGGATCAGAAACCCTCCAAATCAAGAGCGATTCGCCCGGTCGTGGACCGGGACGCGTGGGCTGCCAGCTTCGCCCAATATGCAGGCACAGTGTGCCGCTCACACCCCGAGAAGGCTGTGGCTCTGTGGGGTCACTTGGCAATCGTGATGTCCTGCCAGAACAGATTCACATCTGGATGGTGGAGGACATACGATGAGTCGCTGAGGCACAGCTACTCCTCCATGGATGACGCGAGTTTTGTGCTCAACCAGTGCCTATTCACCCAGGCCATGGTAGAGAACTCGGAGGCGAGCCAGCGTGCTCCAACCCCTGTGCCCCTGCCAGTGGCGCAGGCGAGACCGAGGAAGAGAAGGGTTGCCTGTTTTGCGTGGAACGACGGCAGGCCCTGCACCTCGACTCCTTGCAGGTTCGCGCACTGCTGTGTTCGGTGTGGTGGTGACCATACCAGGAGGTATTGTCCCCTCATGAGTGATGCGCCACTGGGAGAAGAGGGTCGTAGGGGATCAACCTGAGCTGCCATGGAGTCCCCTGTATAGACTGAACTTGATTCGGTGGTTGTGTATATGACACTAAAAAAAAAAAAAACTGTTCCCATGCTTTGTAGTGTTGTTTCATCATTGTTCCACAATTATTCTCGTTGATTAAAACTTGGTGTTATCGGACGGCTATCATGTGCATGGGGGGACAGATGTACGGGGTAGGACACGGAAAGGGGATTTATGGTATAGTTTAAGGTGGGGCGATTGTTCAGGTTTTACGGGTAGGAATCGCTTTAATTGTGGGGGTAAGAGGTAGGTGTAGGAATCGTTTTAATTGGGGGGGTAAGAGGTATGTGTTTATTCTACTTGTCGTAGGGACTGTGGGTGGTGCCTATGTGTATATGGCCGACTTGCTGGCATTGGGGGAGAAGGTACCTGACAGCCCGGTTCGCTGGCCTGACATACCTGGGTGGAACCAGATAGTGACACCTATGGCTGTTGGTGAGTGGGACACCCAGTTGTCTTCTCATCCAGATGGATCGTACCGTAAATACCTGGTCGAGGGACTCCGGCAGGGATTTCGGATTGGTTTCAATCATGGTTCGGCCAAGTGCAAGAGTGCCGTGTCTAACATGTCATCGGCGAGTGAGAGGCCCAGTGTAATTGATGAGTTTGTTGCCGCAGAGCTGGCAGCGGGAAGGATACTGGGACCTGTGGAAGCCGCTCATACCCACCAGATCCATATAAATCGGTTCGGGCTTGTCCCGAAGGGTCATGCACCAGGAAAGTGGAGGCTGATTGTGGACCTCTCCTTCCCCTCTGGTGGTAGCGTCAACGACGGAGTCGACCCGGAGTTGTGTAGCCTACAATATACATCGGTAGATGCAGCTTGTCAGAAGGTTTTGGAGTTGGGGAAAGCAGCCGTGCTGGCTAAGTTCGATGTTTCTGGGGCGTTTAGGACGGTGCCAGTTCACCCAGACGATCGCCATCTACTGGGTATGCATTGGAGGGATAGTATTTATGTGGACAAGGTGCTTCCTTTTGGCCTCCGGTCAGCACCGAAACTATACAATGCCATTGCTGATGGCCTACTGTGGATCTTGCTGCGCAATGATCACGTATTGGGCATCCACTACCTGGATGATTTCCTATTATTCGGTGCACCAGACTCACCCCAGTGCGGGGAGTCTCTGGGTAGAGCTTTAGCTCGGTGTGATGGGTTGGGGGTGCCTGTGGCCCCAGCAAAAACTGAAGGCCCAGCCACCAAGCTGGTGTTTCTGGGCATAGAGTTGGATTCCGTTTCGATGACAATCAGCCTCCCCCGTGAGAAGCTAGAGAGGCTGCGTGCTATGATTCAGGGATGGGAATCCAAGAAATCATGCACTAAGAGGGAGTTGCTGTCGCTCATTGGCTACCTGCAGCATGCATGTCGGGTTATCAGGCCCGGCCGTTCTTTCCTCCGGCGAATGATAGATCTCTCGACGGGGGTGAGGGCACTGCATCATCGGGTGAGACTGAATGCTGGTTTCAGGTCAGACCTCAAATGGTGGAATTGTTTTTTGCCTATATGGAATGGGACATGTCCGATGTCCTCTGTGGTTAGGGGAGACCCACAAGTGGTGCTCACGTCGGATGCATCTGGGAAGTGGGGCTGTGGAGCCTACACGTCAACAGGGGACTGGTTCCAGCTCAAGTTCCCGGATAGCTGGTTAGAAGTCCACATCACTGTGAAGGAGCTATTGCCTATAGTCCTGGCTGTGGCCGTGTGGGGACATCTCTGGCGAGGTGTGACAGTGTCATGTAGATGTGACAATATGGCTGTAGTGGCAATTGTGAATTCTGGAAGGAGCCGAATGGATCGGGCCATGCATCTGATGAGATGTTTGTCTTTCTTCTTGGCCCGGTGGGACGTGACCCTAGTATGTCAGCACATCCCAGGTATCAAGAACGATGCAGCCGATGCATTATCTAGGGATTCTTTGCTTCTGTTTCTGCAGTTGGTGCCGGGGGCAGCGGAAGTGGCCACACCCATCTCAGAGGGTCTCATTCGCTGTCTGGTCCGCGACACTCCGGACTGGACAAAGGTGGACTGGGTGGCCCTGTTCAGAAGTTCTACATGATGGGTCTGGCAGAGTCCACTCACAGACTCTATGCTTGCGGGGTGAGACGTTTTATGAGGACTTGTGCTGTAGCAGGTCGGGCTCCGGTGCCAGCGGATGAAGATGCCCTGTGTCATTTCGCTGCTACCCTGGCCGAGGAGGGCTTGCGTCATAAGACCATTAAGTCTTACATGGCGGGAGTCCGTCATCTGCACATTTCTGAGGGCCATGGTGACCCTTTTTCGGGCGGTCTACACAGGTTGCACTATGTTTTACGGGGTGTCAAGCGTGCTGAGGGCCTGGCTGGGGCGACGAAGCGGGAGCGTAGGCCTATTACGCCGGAACTTCTCCACAAGATCAAGGGCGTGTGGGACCCCCGGGCACATGAGACAGATGTGATGATGTTATGGGCCGCATGCTGCTTGGCCTACTTCGGGTTTATGCGGATTGGTGAGCTGACTGTGCCGTCAGAGGAGGGATACGACCCATCGAGCCACCTATCGTGGGGCGATGTGCTAGTGGACAATCCTGCCTGTCCATCAAGACTTGAAGTGCGCATAAAGGCATCTAAGACTGACCCCTTCCGCCTGGGCGTCTCATTATTTATCGGCAGAGTGGCTTCTGACCTTTGCCCTGTCTCGGCCATGCTGGCATACTTGGTAGCGAGGGGAAAAGGCGAGGGCCCCCTTTTTCGTTTTAGCAACGGCAGGCCACTCACGAGGCAGCGTCTGGTTTCGGCTGTGAAAGATGCGTTGGACAAGGCGGGGGTTGACCCAGGTCACTACTCAGGGCACAGCTTCCGCATTGGCGCAGCCACCACAGCAGCGGCTAGAGGGCTGGAAGACTCTACGGTGAGGACATTAGGCAGGTGGAAGAGCCTTGCATACCTGGACTATATAAAAAACCCTAGAGAACAACTGGCATCCTATACAGCTAGAATGTGTTAACATTGTCAATACTATGTTTTACGTTATGTGCATGTGACGTTATTCAATTTATATTTGAGTCTCTCTCCCCCCCTTATCTGTCTTGGTCTGGGCCTGGGGCGGGTGGTCGTTCCTCCTCTGGCGGAATTAAAGGGGCTTGCCCCACCCCATTAATTATGCCCCAGCCGGCCCAAGCCGATTTGGGGGCGGGGTTTCCGGCCCTACCTGTGCCAAACAACTCGGCTACTGAAGCCGCGGTCCAGGATTGAGCAGGAGCAGGGTCGTGAGGAAGAGGTAAGTTGAGTTCTAGAGTGGTGGGCAATCATAGGGTAATCCGGGACTTGCTGCCAGGGGTTAGTGGCAGCAAGGAAAGTAATGGTGGGTTCTGTTAGGGTACGAGCCGTAGGATTAATGGCAGCTTAGCAGCAGGCTAGGCGGGGTTAATACCAGGCAGAGTACCCTTAGTAAGGGGTCGGGTGAGGCACATGGCCGCGCATGGCAGCATGGGCCACGTGCGGTAGGTGAGTCATAAATAGAGTGTACACGTACGTGTAAGTGCATCCATCGCTGCCACGAGAGGTAGGGAAGCGTGAAAAATCTGAACTTCCCACCCACCCACACCCCCCCCTGCGGGTACGGGCTGGGAGGTTTATGTTTTATTTATTTTATTTCAACCTCCGGTGAACAGCTAGTCTGTTTACCGTGAAAACGTGGGTGCCGGAATTAAAGGGGCTTGCCCCACCCCATTAATTATGCCCCAGCCGGCCCAAGCCGATTTGGGGGCGGGGTTTCCGGCCCTACCTGTGCCAAACAACTCGGCCACTGAGGCCGCGGTCCAGGATTGAGCAGGAGCAGGGTCGTGAGGAAGAGGTAAGTTGAGTTCTAGAGTGGTGGGCAATCATAGGGTAATCCGGGACTTGCTGCCAGGGGTTAGTGGCAGCAAGGAAAGTAATGGTGGGTTCTGTTAGGGTACGAGCCGTAGGATTAACCGATAGGCGAACGGCGGGAGAATGAAAACAACCGGTAAAGATCGTCAATTTTGAGAGTTCCCTTATAAGATAATACGGAATTCCCATTTCTAAAGATGATCCAGCCAAAACAGGACCAACAGGACCAGGGGTTTCCAGTGGGCCTGAATTTTTCTTTTTTCAAACTTCTAAATTTAATAATTATAATCAATATTTATTTCACTCTAGATATCTTCACAATAATTATATTTAGGTGCATGACCCCATGAGATAACTCACATTATTATCTTGTCTCATGACTATATAGCCAGGATAAACTCATTACAGCCTGGTGTACCAGTTTTACAGCTACCTTCCTCTAGTGAGGACTACCCTACCATCATCAGCTGGGGGTGTGGGGAGCCCCTAGAGTCAACTTTACACCAAGAGTTACTAACCTTAGTATAAACTACTTCAGAGAAGATATCTAGCATGTGATAAATCACTTATTACACTCATCAGAGTAATATAGCAACAAATTTTAGCTTGTAGGAAGGTGTTTCCGCATAGGGAAGCTCCAAGGACATAATTGTATGTGGTTTAAAAGTGTTCATGTGAGAAATCCACTCATTAGATGACCCAAAAAGGATTTCATACATGACCAACATTAATGTTTATTACATTTTTCCCTCAGAAGTTGCATTCCCATTCAGGGATGAAATCACACATACACACACAATAACAATGATCAGTGTTTGTTACAACAACAGGACAATAACTTGAAGTCTTTGTGGCCACTCTCCTCTGGCGACATGAACAGGACTTCTTTCCCAACCAGGACATACTAGGTAGCTGATCAGAACACTTCACCACACAATCTAATAGAATAAAAAAAGACAATATTACAACAGAGCAAGCTTAAGATACTTTCCTGATGCCTCTTGCTGCACAAAGACCATCACCCTATCCACAGCTTGATACTTTACCACTCTAAGTTAAAATAATATCAGGGGCGGATCCGGGGGGGGGGCCCAGGGGGCCCTGGCCCCCCCCCCCTCCCTTACACACACACCACACACACCGACATGTGATACACACAAGGCACAATTAATATGTAATACAGCCAGCATTTAATACTTCTTTCTGTGGTTAGTGTACTTCGTTTACACGATGACCACTTACCCATGCTTGTGCTGGCATTCTACTAACATTGCCTTATGATAGCAAGATTGCCAGTTTGTAATGTGAAAATGTCAAAGAGAGTTCAGTCTAAAGATCCAATTCAGAGCTCGACCTGTGGCAGCACAAATGGAAAGCTGACTCTGAATTAGCTGTAAGCCTTTGTACTCCAGAGAAAAGCCTAGTACATGCAGATTGTGATTTCTTTCCCAATATTCACACTCTTTTATGTATAATGGGCACATTTGCCAGTTACAAGCTGTGAATGCGAACGTTCCATCAGCATGCTCAAATTGATCAAGACTTCACTGAGGAGTAGTATGGGACAAGACCGTCTTAATGGATTGGCAATGCTATATTACCAAAGTGACATTGAAATTACTTCAGAGGAAGTGGTGGATGAATTCTCATCCAAGACGGATGGTATTATGACTATTAACTTGCTTCAATAAATTCTTGACTAATTCTTTATTGTTGTCAGCGAGTGTAATTTTTTTCGTGTATGTAACAAATTGAAATATTCAGAAAGAAACCAAAAAAAATTAATTAGTGGGTGTGATAAAATGGGTGTGGTCAAGTTTCCACTTAACTTTCGGCCCCCCCCCCCCTCTAATAATGCTGCATCCGCCCCTGAATATGCAAAGTATAATGATAAGTGTAGTGTCTTGGGCCGAACAAACACTACCCCGTCACTTTAGTTAACTCTACTTAAGTCATTTATTAGTATCATCAAATGTTACTTATCCTAAAGAATGAATAGAAAGCATAAGGTGCATGATTAAGTAGTGAGGAAGTAATGACATCATAAAAACCATAAACCACATGTGATGAATATACTTACTAAGTAAACTATACTACAATAAGATGTTGCTACTAAACTAATAATCTATTATTAAAGTCATTCCTCATCAGAACACTTTGATTTCACAATGTTCAAAGAATATGTACTTCATTGTATTCCAATAGTTAAAGTCTGTCATACAACCCTATAAATAGAACAATTTTCATAATCTGATCGTTTCCCTACATAAATTTAAATGGGCCAATATGACTGATCAACCTTCAAATTGTTCTAACCTGTCCATAGCAGTTGGGTGTAAAGATCACCCCTTGGTTGGCTCATATAGCACCCTCTCTTTTATTCTCACATAAGAGCCCTCCAAGGTTAGCGTGGTCGTGCTATTTTGTAGATAGTACTTGGTGTTGGGTCAATGGCTTTGTTGAAGTCAGATTGATATGTATTGCGATTTTGTTAGCACAGGCTCCTTTATTTCGCAGTTGAGTTGGTGTCAAGAGTTACTGGTAATTCAGATCCTGCACAAGCTACCACTATTAAAGGAAAGATTAATGTTTGCTAAAAATTCATGGACAACAGCTGTATTCTAAAAACCTTTTGTTATCCTTAACTAGGAAAAAATCTTCAACAACAATATGATAATTCTTTCTCACCTAACTAGGCAAGCTCCCCTTTTCCATACTCCACTAAAAGGATCTTTTGATTTGGCGACCCTTTACCGATAGAAAATAATATTTTATTGTTTACCACAATTAGGTTGTCTCTGGCATCTAAATGTTAGGTGCTGCAAATTTGACTTTAATTTCTAATAGTGGCTGTGGTAGGTCATACATAACCCTACACAACAGTACTGTTCTTACTTGAAAATCAAGTCACAGAACAAAATACAATGTTAATAATATTATTATGTTGGTATTGAACTTGAACAAGTTGATATCACTGCATGAATAATGTCCATTGACAACCATAACAAAATCGTGCAACTTAGTGTATAATAAGTTGATAACTAGCTTGATAATGATAACCTATAAAGTCTCATCAATTCTTTTTATCAGCTCTAATTAATTATCAATACAGTTTACAGATTTTGTTATGGTTGTCAATGGACTCTTTCCAGGCAGTGTGTGTGAAAGTGTTTTTATGTAACAGCCTCTGCTATTCTAAAGAATTACAATAAAACCATAGGTGCCCTTCCCAGTTACTGCAAAGTTAGTAAGTCATATTAGGCTCAACAATGTCGTATATCTCCTTAAATACACTTGTTGTTGTTTTTTTAAGATGCAAAATCTGAATTGAGACTCTTTAGTGGGAGTCTCACTTTGCTTGCCCAATGCCTTATAATACCTGTAAACTACAATTTAGATTTGATCAGTTAAGTGAAAATTGTTCTATTGCATGCTGTTTTAAGGTTACATAAACATCTTTAACTATAATAAATGAACTGCACTATAACCTGAATTTTCAATATCTTATAAAAAGAAAAAATAGCCAATAAATCATAAAATAATATTGAAATGGAAAAGAACTCGTTGTCATACAGTAGAGTGTCAGCTTGGCTAGTAGTGCACCAAATTTTGGAGCTCCAACTTACCGCACCGCTCCGAGAAAGTGCTACAAAGTTTATAACCACGACTGATACAAGTGTTCAAGTCCCTCTATATTTTTTAACTCCCTTCCGCTAGGGTGGAAGCCAGAATGCTGCATTTTGGAAGGTATGGTTATGATAAATACAACCCCTACCGGGAGTCACACGACTTTTGAAGATTATGGCAATTTTCTTATCAGGAGATTTATTATACCACAGTGGGTTAAAGGTGCCATAGAGGTTCATATAATCTTTGACAACCCTGGTCGTCTTGGTGAAACTCCCAAATACTTTGAAAGGTATTGTAGAGATTGTACAGCTCAAGTTATGACGGGCCACCTTTGTGATGAAGTAAATGGAAATACTATAATTCCAAAACCTTGGAGGGCAAATTTCATAAATTGCAGAAATTGCAAAAGAAGTTTAGTTATTTTTATCACTAAACACTTACTCAAGTTTGCTTCACAGTTCATGCATGATGGGCAAATGTTAGTTCTGGCTGGAGGCTTTGATGGTGACATTGAAGACACTGCCTGGACAATAACCAAGGTAAAATCAACAACTTCAAGTGACAGTAGTAGTGAAGTATTAGTGGAACCTAACCCAAACTTAAGGTGTGTTGCAGAAGAGACCGACACAAGACTTGGGTTACATGTAAAAAAACCCAACTGTTCCAATATACTAATCATGTCACCCGACACAGATATCTATAACATAGGTCTACCACTACTAAGTGTATGCGACAAGAACATTATGGTTCAGCTCAATCCCTACTATTCAAAAGAATTGAAATACCTACATTTCACTGTTTTCCTCCAAGTCTTGCAAAATGATCCTGACTTGTCATCAATTCCTGCCGAGAAAATACCGCAAATATTTCAGAGCTTGTTTGTATCGACTGGGTGTGATTACATTTCTTTTTTTAGTGAAATGGGAAAGGCATCAATGTATAGAACTTTTTATCAAGATGCTGAGTTTGTTAGCAGTGGAAATTTTCCTTTTCTAGGAACTTTGGCTGATACTGAAATAATTAGTGACCAATTTGAAAGCGGATTTTTGGCATTTATAAGGTTAATTGGTGCAGCTTACTTTAAAAAACACAAAAACGGGTTTGAACACACCAAACCTAGGAGTCATTACTGCACATTTAACAAACCTGGACTATCTCTTTTAGAATGTCACACACAGTGGCTTCAAGATGTCAGACTAAAAGTTAGCGAGAGAAGTCAATTTGAAAATCAAATGGTGCCAAATACTGATGCTCTATTCAGACACTGGAAAAGAAGTTGCTGGGTGATGGACATGTGGCGGCAAGCTGACCATACAGAAATCATACTACAGTCTTTAACTCAATATGGATGGAAACTGAACAACAAGAAGCTCACTTTTGATTGGGATACTGAAAAGAATATGAATTTAGTTTAGGAGCGTGTTGATGGATTACTTAAGGGATGCAAATGTAAGACTGGCTGTTGTAACAAGCGTTGCAGTTGTAAAGGAAAGAACAAACCTTGCTCAACAGGCTGTGAATGTACTAACTGCACTAACACCAGTACTTGTGACAACTCTGCTACTCTCACTAGTGAGGACACTAACTTACTTGATGTAACAGTGGAAGAATACCTGGATGAAGTGTCCCACACTGATTCTACTGGTAACAATGTCATTCCAGATGGTATAGATGTGTGGTATCATCATCATATCAATTATTTCTGTGGTCACATTTACATCCTGTCAAACATATACTATTGTCGATACTTACCAAAAAGGATAAAAAACCAATACGTGAATATTTAGTTTGTTCAGTGAAAGAGTTGTTAGTCGTTTAGCTAGTAGTGGGTGAGTACCAGTCTATCATTGCCCACATTGGTGACCTCGACGGGAATAAGTCCTATGGCTGACGAAGACGCCCCGGAGCGTGTAGAAGCAACCGCCCGGGAAGCATTAGCCACCATTTCCGTGAAGCTTCCGTCATTTTGGCCATCAGATCCGGACGTGTGGTTTGCACAAGTGGAGGCGTACTTTACCACACGACGCATCACTGCTCAACGTACCCGTTTTGATCATGTCATTGCCTCTCTCTCTCCAGAAGTCGCTACAGAGATACGGGATCTAATACTGAGGCCTCCTGCCGATCAGCCCTACAAGGTTCTTCGGGAACAACTTATCAAGCGCACTGCTGCATCTGAACAACGACTGCCTGCAACAACTTTTTTATGCTGAAGAACTTGGAGATCGTAAGCCTTCTCAGTTATTGCGACGTATGCAGCAATTGCTTGGAGATCGCACTGAGGCCACAGAAGGTACCTTCCTCCAGGAACTTTTCTTGCAGCGCTTACCTGCAAATGTTCGTATGGTTCTGGCATCCACTGGTACTTCTGCTACTACCTTGGAGCAACTTGCTGACCTTGCAGATAAAGTAGTAGAAGTAGCAGTCACATCAGCATCTCCTCAGCCCCCTGAGTTGCTTTCGGAAATTGAACAACTTCGTACTGAACTTTGACGACTGCAAACATCCGTCCACACCCTCTCTCGTCAGTCATGGTCCAGAGGACGCTCCAGCTCTAGAAATCAAGCACTAAGTCCTAGCCCTGGTCGAGCGAGTAGTGACAATCCTACCGTTTGCTGG
>WLWD01001539.1_pt1 | contig 26615 bp, 16 predicted proteins | sample 6712731 | NCBI WGS metagenome assembly WLWD01 (sample SAMN12718690, study PRJNA576275) | sponge metagenome | isolation source: marine sponge | host: Mycale hentscheli | place: New Zealand: South Island, Marlborough, Capsize Point | collected 2014-11-01 | reverse complement strand
CGATTTTCGATTGTGTTACCCCTGTAAGTGTCTCGCTCGCTACGCTCGCTCGCCAATTATATATATTATTGGCGAGCGAGCGTAGCAGGGGTAACACAATTGAAAATCGGGGTTGTTCGTACGTTTATATATATGTGTGGACGTACGTTTGCCATTTTGTACTTTGACCTTGTCGTATTTTTGTGTTAGCTCGTTTGACCCCGTCCCAAACTTCACAAAATGGAATCCTCCGGTTTAGCGATCATTATCCGTATCATCCTAAAAATTGAATTGTTTACCGCTCTGAATTCTTAGTTAAAGAAAATGTGTAAATAATGCTACTTGTTTTTTTGTTGCTTTTTGTTTTCAATTCTAACTGTTGCAGAGAGTGGCTTTGAAACCCCTTTACCGTATACACATAATTTAAACTTGACCTTTTTTGGTAGCTTGAGTGTTGAAGTTAAAATTAATTGTTTAACAATAGTGTAGTTTTAGGCTCGCTCGCCATTTGTGCTCAAGCACATCACTAGTATATATATATTATTCCATGCTAGAAAACTTCACAATGTTATTATTAGTTAAGTGACCTTTTAAGGCCAGCTTACCAGTTTTCTAGGTTTTTATGGTTTATCTAAATAAATTAATCTGCTCGTGAAACACTTTGCCATATCACATTCTGACTCACTACTACTGTTATTCTAAATAGAAATAAGTGAAATTGTGAATACTGCAGTATAGCTAGCTGTATAAAGTTGGTACATTATGAAATGAATGAGTAAAACTTTCAGTCTTTAATATGATTGATAGTGTATAGCTAACTAATCTTTCAGTGAAAACCTTCAACATCCCATAAAAATGTTCAATGAAGTGTAAAAAAAACCATGCAGGTGAAAACAGTTCAATTGTGAGAAACCTTACCGAACATTTGGGGGAAATGTGGATTACAGTTTTAAAGAATTTTAATATGCTCGGCAGTGGATCCACATTCTCTTGCCTCCACATTCATAGGTCGGCTGGTAATAATAATACAATTTTTGTCAATTCTAATGCAGTATGATTGTTGAGTTGCTCAAGAAGAGAATCCATTTAGCATTATTTTCAATATAACTTGCTGCCTCTGAGCCTGACTGGCAGCTCTCCCAGTAATTCAAAATTTCTTTTTTTCATTTTGGAAATACAATTAGAGTGGCCAATTAATCCAGCTGCTTTAATCAAGTAATGAATATCTACCTTATAACCACATTTCTACACATGTTTATGTCCTTTGTTGTAAAAGAAAGAGAGAAAAAGAAAAGCACTATTGATTTTCTTTATAATTAAGGATTATATGAACTGATTATTCTCATTTTCCCTTTATTATTCTCCTCAATACCCTTATTATTCTAGAAGTATTCCGCTATGCTATTTCATGTCTATTATTCCAGTAAAAATGCTAGCACAATCTGGCAGCGCTACTCACTGCTATATTTATAATATTATGCAGATTACTTTACACCTCTACGCTAATGTAGGCTTTTAGTTGTTCCAACTATCATTGAATGTTTATTGTATTAATACAGTGAAGATGAATAATGTATTATTTGTTTGTTTATCCCAGGCAAATAGCTATGGAATAAACATAACATATGAATCATAGAGTTATTGTATGTATTATTATGCAAATCATATCAATTCTGTCAATAGCATGTAAACAGTAACCATGGCAACACAATGGTTTTTATTATTTAATGAACACAGTGTGCAGGTAACTTAAGCAATATCCTTTATATATAATACTAACAATATAGACATGACTAATGATATACAAATTTACTACAGATAATGTATTTGTTTATTATTTAGACATTCCCACTAGAACTAGACTGGAGGCGTGGTCCTGACATGCCAGTGGCTATGCGTGGATACATCCAATCAGTAGAGATAAATGATACAGTGTATGTTGGAGGAGGATGGACTGTCAGAGATGGTGATGACTACATCGTGATGGCCTACAACATACAGTCCTGCCAGTGGCACACTCTACCTCCATACAGTACCAGGTTGTTTGCTATGACTACCATCAACAACAAACTAGTTGTGGTGGGAGGAAGAAATAGAGATGGCTCTGTTAGCAGTGAGCTAGGAGAGTGGCAGCCTGACAGCAACAAGTGGACACACCCCTTCCCTCCTATGTCTACACCTCGCTATGTGCCTTCAGCTACTTCATATAAACATTGGCTGGTGGTGGCTGGTGGTTGGCATGGATTTTGTTTACAAACGGTTGAGGTACTTGATGTATCCAACATGCAGTGGTCCACTGGACCATCTACACCAACACCATGGATCAGCATGAAGTCTGCTACAATAGGAGATACCTGGTACCTCATGGGGGGAAGGTGTGAGGATGTGGGTGATAGTCCTGATGTCTATAGTGTATCTCTGGAGGCTCTTGTTTCACACTCCTCATCAGACAGTTCCAACATATGGAACAAACTACCTTCACTCAACTGTACAGATTCCTGTCCACTCAACATTGGAGGATCTCTACTGGCAGTCGGTGGTGAGGACATGAAGAGTAAGAAGCCAGTGTCCACCATCCAGCGCTATGTCCCTGAGACTAATACCTGGGTCCAGGCTGGACAACTACCACATGCAGTACGTAACTGTACCTGTATCACGACACCAGACAAGGTCTATGTTATGGGAGGATTTGATGGGAATAGCAGACTTAAGAAACTGTTTACTTCTACTATTCACTAATTAATATCTTTGTTTTTATGGAATTTTTTGTACAAGTTAGCTATTATAATTTTAATAATGGTTTCCATGGTTACTGTTTATATGTTTTCAAATTAATATAAAGTAAATAATTGTTATTGAATTATTGCAGAAAGTTAGTTACAATGAATGCAGTGGGTGTAACTGAGTAGCTTATAATATAATACTCACTATAGATATACATGTATATGTTTTTAAATGTCTCCATGTTTTAATTTATAGTAGTAGTTGTTGGGATATAGTCTTTACTGTGAGTTTACTATGAGTTACATTGAATACAATCATTATATCATCATTAATCTAACACACACACATACATGTATATTCATTACAAGGTGACCTTTATTAACCTCACTATATTCAGTTTTTACTACAAGTTACTTTGAATACACTTGTGTGGTTCCCTGTCATGTGAGGAGTCGTTAGTGTGGGGGCGTATATCCCAACCTGCCTTCAGGTCACAGGCGCTCACACAGAGGGTAAGTGGTGGAACTCAGAAGAGGCCCAACTGCCAGCTCTCAAAGAGCTTATCCCATGCAGGGCTAATTATAGGAATGTGATAATTGTCCACCAAGTCCATAAACCCAGTCTTGTCTAAACTCAGCTGTAGTATAAGCTAAGGAAAACTATCTATAAAATTTACAAGTAAGTAATAATTAATAGAATATTGAACCTGAGAGGTACAAGATACAAGATGAGTTTATATGCATACAACAATGATAAAATATCAGTGGGTGTGGTGTGGTAGCATACAAATTAAAAATGTAAATGTTATCTCACTCTCTTTCTTGGCCAGGCTAGGAGGCCTGGACAACACTAGTTGTTTGGTTTACTTTATTATTGTTGTTTATTATACTTTACAAATTAATCAGACTGCTTACAGAAATGGAAAACACAACTGCAGTGTGTGGGCCAGCCTACATGAAATGGACAAAGAGATGAAGGAGAGGAAGATAAAGAAGAGAGAGATGTCATTATGTGTGCATGAGTTGTGTCATTGTCATTGTCTTTTGTGTGTACTGAACAAATTAGTGTGTATGCCATGTGCTTCAGTCTCAGTTGTATCATTCAATTCGTTGTGTGTGCAGTCTCTTAATTAAAGTAATTTAATCTATCCTCATTATCCAACCTGTGAGTGGATACTTGGTTAGCCTGGGATAGTTTAAGAGCTGAGATTCTGGTAGCAGCATACCTTTGCTGTCTCCAGGTGCGAGCTATTGGAATGGTGTTTCGATCGTTTCCCAAACCAGCCCACACAGTGTATTGATTACAACATATAAAAAGTAAAAACTGCCACACATTGTACATTCTTTGTTGTTGTTGTTTAGGTCTCATTGGGTCTTGCTTTGGTTGTTACTGTTTGTAGCTCCATCATACCATTCATGGAACTCTGTTTATGCTTTAACTCTCTATTGATGGGTGCTGCTCACTGAGACTCTGGTGTGGCTTAGAGAGATGGTTACTCCATGTATTTCCACACTCCAGGGCACGCTGCCCACAACCCAGTGATAACAGTTTAATATTGCCTTCACTCTGTGCCTAGCAACAGAGCTTACACATAAAACAAACAACACTATGTTCAGATGTCACTATGTTTATTGTTTGCTGCTCTCGCTCTCTCTCTGTAGCAGTTGCAGCCACACACATAATTTAATCCGAAAATGTTTTGTTGACCACCAATGAAATACATGGAATATTAAAGAAATATTTTTTTGATAAGCAAGACAAAATATTGCAGTCAAATATACATATGCATACTTGTGGTTTCAAAAACAAAATTGTCTTTAGTGTGTCTGGAAAATATTATGTGCAGTCAAATATATGTCTGCATAATACTCATTGGTTTCAATGGAAATTGTTTCTAGTGAGTCTGGAGCTAAGCCAATGGTCAAACTCACATCAGCCTTTTATAATCATCATTCAGTACATACAATAACAGAAAATTTGACAATACATAGCATCCAGTTAATAAAATTAAATAAAATGAATTAGCTACTTGTCTATTTTGAATTATGCGAAATGCAATCAACATAGCTTATAGACTCCAACTTTTCTCTAGTAAACTTCAGAAACCATCCTCCCACCCCCACCTCCAATACTCAACCAATATAGTCTCATCAGCAAAAGATTATGGCTGATATAATTGTGAATGGTTGACAAGGTTACTAATATTTTGTTGTAACGATGTCTAGGAGACTGTCTGATCATGTCACTGCCATGACTACATTTTTGTAGCTATGCAACGTTATCATCATCATAGTCATCTACTTTTTGTTGTGGTGTCCTTGCATGTGTTAAAATATCAGTCTTACCTCTGGGCTACTAACAGTGAATGAGTAAGACTGAAGAGTGCTATGCTACTGTAGTAAACTGATAACAGTATAATATATTACAATGGTAATATTGCTCAGAATTGAAAAATATTGGGGGCCAATGTTAGGAGCATATTATTGCTAGGCTGCATTTATACCACCCTGAAACTGGTTTTTACTCCCTTGAAAATTAATAATAGTTATGATCTTCATGATTACATTTGCCAGAAAATTATTACCAATTATATGGAAATGAGAAATCCCACTGAAATTTTAAAAAAGTGTACTAGAATCCTCTCATTTTGGTTAAAAAAGCTAATGATTATTTTGTTACTGTAGATGACCAATGTGATGTGCTGTGTGAGAATGTAGATGTAGATGAATTGAGTATGGATTTAGTATCTGTGAATGGCAGTTTTGAGGAATCTGTTGCTTCTTTGAGTATAGCTAAGTTTCCTGACAATGTATTAGTTTCAATACCAAATCTAAAATTTGATGATCACACGAGAAGATTATATTCAGCTGTAACAAAGTGATGAGTCTCAATTGTGTGTAAATGTATCATTGTGAATGGTGTGCTGATGTGTCTGAGATTGACTAATGGTAGAGTGTCCCTTGCAGTTTTTGTTCCGACGTGCTTTCAGTTGCAAACATTGTAAGTTCCTGTAAAAAAATGATGCCCTTTGGACTATACACAATGCCCCTACTACTTTTCTCAACTTTTAATGTAACTAGTAATATCTAATTTTTTGTTGATCAGATCACTTGAAACATGTAGTATGTGTGTTGTCACTACTGTCCAGCCATGGATCGACAGTCAAGTCATCTAAATGCTGTTAGTGTTTTGAAAGGTTTGAGTTTTTGTGATTTATGGTAGGCAATGATCTTCTAAGTCGACAAGAATCAAGCAACTCAAGAACTATGCTTGTCCAATCAGTTTCTCTGAGCTTCATTTTTCATTTTATTTTTGGGTTTGGCAAGCTACTACTCTCGTTTTATACCAAACTTTGCAGAATATTTAGCATTGCTGACCTAGCATATAACTAAGACTTCACCAAAAACTTTTGAGTGGACAGATAACTTGACAGATGCATTCAAATATTATCATTAATTATTTGTAGTCATTCTCTTTTGACAATTTCTGATTTGTCTGATAAATGTTATTTATTTACTAATGCATCTGTGTGTGGAGTTGGTGTTGTTTTGTGTGTTTGCAGGAATGATATCTGGGTACCTTTTGCATTCTACTCTCGTCAATTGAATGATTGTGAAAGAAGTTATAGTGACACAGAGCTGGAAGCTCTGGCATTGTTAGTCATTATCGAGCATTTCTCCTATTGTTGGTTTATGTACACAATTTGTAGTGTATACTGATCACAAAGCCTTTTTAATCTGTTTTCTTCAGCAGTTCTAAGCAACAGACTTTGGAGGCGGTGCCTTCATTGTAACCTTAGGCAACATAAAACACCACTACAACTATTGAAACCAACACACAAACTACATACAAACATACATACGGAATAAATGTCTGACAATAATTAATACTGTTGAGGTGTATGGTCCCCACTCTCCTAACATTTAGCTGCACATTATGCCTAATGTGTGAGTGTCAATACCCTTGAGCCTGCAATTTCTGCATTCCTCCAGAACAGATTTATTTAAGTCCACGTCTCACACACAGCCATTTCACTATGGACGAGTTGCGGTAATCCCATGCGTGTAGTGATTTCCGGTGTAGTAGTGAATTTTGTCCCCCATGTAAGCTGTCCCCCGGGACATTTTTCACCGGTGAATAGTGTCCCTCAGGACATTATTCACTGGTAAATAGTGTCCCCCTGCAGTGAATAATGTCCCTCTTTCCTAAGGTAAACAATAAACACTGTGAGACTTCGAGGGTATTAGATCCTAAGGGTCCTTTTTTTTGTCATCAATTATTATAATGCTACATACTTCAATCAATGCAATAATAAACACTGTGAGACTTCGAGGGTACTCAGTTTCACCCTGAATGCCAACCTAGGGAAAAGTGAAGGTAAGGATATGACTAATAATGACCACTTGTGTAAAGAAAATCACGAGCTGCTAGCTATTCCTGTTCTAAACTGCATAACTCTGACAACCTGCAATACCTTTCTAATAATGTAAAGTTTAGGTTATAGCTAGTTAAGAGGTTTTTGAAATTGATTAGTTTAATTACTCTGGCTATAATTTCGGTAATTGTTCAAAGGTGGTGGCTATAAATTTGTAGCGAGCTAATTAAAACTAAGATATTCATGCATAATTTTTTTTTGCAAGTCATCAATTACTTCAATAATTATCACCTCCTGAACTCCAGAAATTCATAAGCTGGTGATTGTTCTTCTGTCAGCAGTTAGCATTTCATGTGAAAGAACTTAACCACTAACTATTGGACCGAATTCACTATGAAGTCATCATTAAGAGCAGATTATCAGGTATTGAACTGCCTACTTTGTGTCATAACTATTCATCTTACTGGGGTACAAAATACTGTTGTTTTAGTTTCAAGTTTTTTAGTGACTAAAAAAACTAAAAAAGAAAAAAGATCAGTGCTGAAGTATAGCTAAGCTCTACTGGCCAGGTAGCTAACTTACATGAATGAACAAAAAGTTAAGTTTCAGCTCCAGTGTAGTTGAATGTGAAAATGCCAGTTTTAAAACATGATTGGACACAGTGATAGCAGGGGTTGTCTGGATCATAATGAATTTGAAGCAAGATCATAATACTTGAACAATTTTAGACCTGATTTTCTTGATCAATTGTGAAAATTTAAGGAGGCAATTTATTTCATAAACTTGAGATTTGTTTCTGACAAGTACCACTTCAAATAAAAATTTTATCAGAAGAGAAGATCTAGTATTAGTGTTTTGGACGCTCACATTTATGAATGTTAAAACAATTGCTTTGATGCTTTTATTATTAATATCACTATTGAATTGTATATTAATAAATATACTGGCTAAATACTGTAAAAGTATCTTCTTCACTTTTGTCATCACTTTCAAGTGGGATTTCATTACTGTGTGGTTCACAGACCTTAAAATTCTTGGTTATCCTTCTCAGTACTCATTTTTGGTTCTTGGTGAACGAATCAGGGTATATACCAGAGTACAAAAAGTCATAAATATGATCGTAATTCTCCATCTCCTACCAGCGTAGTATTTAGTTGGTGAAGGGTAATCCAAAACATTAGCGTTCGCAGTCTGACTTGAGCAGTTGGGGGGACATTATTCACTGGAGGGGACACTATTCACTAGTGAATAATGTCCGGCGAAGAAAAGAATTGTTATAGCAACAGTTGCATTTTTAATATTCATTATGGAATGCCTAATTTAATTGAAGAATATGTTCAAGAAAGTGGGTGATCAGGTCAAGGTGGATTATTATCTGAAGCTGTATTAATTTTAAGAACAGGGAAATATACTGGGAAGGAATTATCATGCGGGCAGAATACAGCAATTTGCAAAAGAAAATATTGCTTCAAAACTTTTTGTGTTATAAGAAAGTGTGGGGGGGTTTAAGCTGACTTTACTTTAAGCGTGGTAGACTGCCACCAGAGTCGGTCTATAACCAATCTCCTGCCTCTTGATCATTTAACTAATAGCTCCTCCTAACCACCCAGGGGCGTCCTGGAAGTTATAGATGCAATATTTTAGTTATACAATGATGCAGGTGAACATATGGTGAGACTGACTAAAAAAGGAGTGGACCAAGCCATGCAATATATATAGGCAGTCCACCCACGGGTGAAACATAAATAAAGTGTGAACACATGTGTGTGAATTATATAGAATGTTCTAGAACACGCTCAATAAATGGAATGTTCTGAAACAAGTTAGAGTGTCAAGTAAACCAATAACAAATTGTCACTTCATTCAGTGGGCGGTGTCCCACAGGAAGTTATAATTGAACGTAAATACATGTGCTGTGATTTAAGCAAGTTGACTTGTACATGTGAACAAAAAGTGATATGAGTAGAATGTGTTAATATATTATGTGATTTATAAAATAAAATATGTAAATAAATGTTTCTTTATTTCAATACTTTCATGATTTTCATGAACCCCATCCACAGAAATCCCAATGTCATTAAATCACAAATGTAGGGGTAAACACCATCTGATACACCAGTAGCCTCATCAAATTTCAGCTTCATAAAATACTTTATATTTTAGCTGCCATATCTTGCACGTGTGATACATGATCGTCTTTCAGAATATAGTTCGCAGCTACAATAACATGCCCTTGAAGTACTAACTCAGTAAAATCTTCAACAGCCTTTACATTTTTTTTCTGGCCTCTTAGGAATTGATGTCCTACTCAGTAAAATTTTCAATTGATGTAATGTACCCTGATCAATTATACTTTGCTGAAAAGGTGGGACCAAATGGCCTATTAAATATTAATTAAGTCCTTATTCATTCATTTAAAGTCATTACCCTTACCTGCATTAAGGTCAGTCTAGTGTTCTAATCTTCAATCGCAGGAATTATTCCCTTTAAACAACTATTTGAGTGTTCATGATTGATTCTCATTCCTTTTGCAGACTTAGCTCTAGATACTGTCAGCTGGTCTCCTCCCAAAAGTACTTGTGTGAGTGTGTAATCCTGATGATTAATAGTAGTTCCATCATCTAACTTTAGTTCACTTGAGTGCAAGACTGAAGGAACATAATCATGGAGACAATCCAAAAATTTGCACATTTCATGATTCTTGTTTTCATTTTGCAATAAAACTCTATGCAGATTTACAGATTTCAGCATTGAATTGTATTGGGAAACTGTTAATAAGATTAGTTGATATTAAGTTATATTTTTTTCTTAAAAAATAAGTTTTTTTCATGAGAGTAATTTGGAGTGTGATACGTTGTGCCCCCTCCCCCTTCCATTTTGAAGTAGCTTCCATAATTGCTGTCACATAAAGGTCCACTTTTCAGATGAGTAGTTAAGTAATGGAGTATATAATTATGTGAAATATTATACTATATACCAGGATATCAAGTGCCAATAATCAATTTTCATTTTTGGCTCTCCTGCATTTACATAATAAAACGATTATTGACACGGTTTAAGTATTAGACTAATTGCCACATTACATCCAATAAAATATGTCATGTGACATTCAAGTTAGGGTTAATTTACCTTTTTAATGGCTAATTTTAGAGGTCCATAAAAATTAAAATATAACCTCCCTGTTCATTGTTCTAGCTACAAACCTGGTTTGCTGGAGAAAAAAAAAAGAAAAGAAAATTAAGAGACATACCTAAATCTGTGTACATACTTCCAACTATTAATTCTTATAACAAATAATTTGTGATTACTGCTCTAATTTAACCCAACATCGAGGTATTTTGCTAGGTAAAAAAATACAGTAAAGAGCTAGGACTAGTTTGAACACATTCTGAGGATAGATAATTGTTGCAGATTATATTATTATCAGGTTATAAAAGGTAAAGACTGAATCATATTCTGGACAGTAAGTAGTCTGGAGCCTAAAAAATTTAATTAAATATAAAATAAATAAATATTTCTACTCGTTCAACAGATTTTTTCCTTCTTTTTGCAGCCACTGATTTATGGAGATAGCCACTACCAGCTTGAAGTATTTGTGTACAACTATGAAGTTCCCCAGGGGATATGTGACAATGAATTGAAGTTCCAAGATATCTCGATAGTGAATGATGCAATTTCCTCAAATATTTCTAGCAGCATTAGTGAACCGTTGGATGAGACCTGCTGGAATTTTTACCAGATAGGTTTTGACAGAAATCTTAATATGATGAATCCTGTTGCAATTAACTATTCATCAACAGATGAAGCGGTCAGTATTTAATTTCTACCTTTTATGTTTTCCAACATAGTTTGATCTGTGTATGTTCATAAATTTAATATTTGAAGGTTATTTTAGTCGAAACGATAATAATTTGGTACATCTTTGTAGTTTTGAATATGTTTAAGTGATATTATAATATCACTTAAATCTTCATTTTTACATGTAGAAGGAAAGAGAGAGGGAAATTTAAAAGTTATATATGGGAGTAAACTTATGTTGCTTGATTATTAACTTTAGAATAGTAAAAATATTATTAATCAAATTTTAATACCATTAGTTAGTATTGTAAAGCATTAACACTTGGCTAACTTGTCCAAATGAAAAAAAAACTTCTTTTATCTTTTTCCCTTTCTACTTACAGTATTTGTTTGCGGACATTATGTTTGCGAATGAGAGCAGTCAGGAGGTCTACTCAATAGCTATTGATTTGATGACTCAGCCAGTTAATACCAACTACTCTCCAAGACAACGCTACATACACGAGTCCAATATGTTTGCATTGCACTTGAGTTATAAAATTACATGTGCAATGTCCTTCACTGGAGACAACTGTGACATACCAGGTGAGGGTTTTCATACAGTCATTAAAGATACAGTATCATGGAGGGCAGGGGAGGGAGGGAGGGGAGGGGGTTGCGCATGTAATTTACTATTTTATGTATTTATGTTAAAAAATCGGACAAACTTATTTTTTGTATAGCCATAAATCTATACTACCATAAATGATGCTATTTTAAACTGAATTAAAAATATATACTGACTATATCTCAACAGCATCACTATTTTTTTTTTACATAACACAAAGTTCTCATAATTTTTGACAGAAGCTAAATAGGCTGTTGTACATTTATTTTAGTTACTTGGTACTATTATTTTAAGCTCATCAGAGATCAATTGTAATTGATGATACCAAATGCATTTCTTCATTCTAAAAAAATCACTTTCAATTTATGATTTTTAGTGATGAAGCCATTTTGTGAGCAGATGTCGCCTACTTTAACAGAAGAAGTGACAGTATTTATGTCAAAGAATGAACTAGTGTCTACTTCATTTGCTGAAGTACCACTTTCTTCTTCACAGGAGGTGAATCCGTCTCTACATACATATGAGATTATCTTGCCTTCTGATGAGGTAATTTTATCTCCTTCACTGGAGATGAATTCATCTTTAATTAAAGATGAAATTTCCTTGCTTTCTGACCAGGTAATTCTATCTCTTTCTCTGGATGTGAATTTCTCTCTATATACAGATGAGGTTTTCCTGCCTTCGGAAAAAATGACTTTATCCCCTTCACTGGATACGAAAGTCTTTATTCACGAATGAGGTTTTCTTGCCTTCCGATAAGGTGACTTTATCCCCTTTACTGGATACGAAACAGTATTTATTCACTAATGAGGTTTTCTTGCCTTCCGATAAGGTGACTTTATCTCCTTCTCTATATGTGGACCAATTTCGACTTACAAACAAGGTTTTCTTGCCTTCAGATATAGTGATTCTGTCTACTTCATCAAAGATGAATCTGCCTCTTTCCTCAAGAATGATTTCACCTACGTTAGATGATATGGCTGCACCTACAGTTACAGATGAAGTGTCATCTCAGTCTCATTCAGATGAAGTAACCCTGCCAACACTAACCCATGACATAACTTCCACCAGTTACATAGAGAAACATATTGGTCAGTCCAGCGATCCAGACATTTCTAATACTTACCTCACAGTAACCCAGTCATCAATAGTATTAAATACTGCTACCAGCTCTTCACTTTCATCTCTTACTACTGGAAATTTTGATGGATTGATGTGTACTTGTCAAATTCTATCACAGAAATCAAATGATTTAATATCAAGATCAACATCAGTAGCCACGAGTCAGTTAAGTGTAGCAGTTACAAGAATATACAGTCTGGTCTGTCAAAATTAACTATACTTGATCCAGAGAAGAATTTGAGTCCACTCATTTCATTGACACAAACTTCTGCATTTATGGACCAAATCAATACTTCTAGTGTCACATCACAGAGTCAATTGGTCCAATTAGAATCAATGGGCTCATCCATACCTTCGGCTGATCAGAAAAATTTATCAGCTGCAATGCTATTGTCGCTTTACAATTCAGCAACACTCCTTGTCCAGCCTTCATCTTCATTCACTTTGTCGCAAGGAGAAAGAAGTCAATCTCTCCTAACTCCCATGGCTGTGTACCTAATTGCCTCTTTAGGTGCATTGGTGGGGTTACTTGTTATAATCATCTTTGCAATGGCAGTTGCTATATGCTGCATGAAAAAGTATGCATCAAAGAAAGATTTTATTCCTAAGGAGTACAACAAGTACTTTGTCAACCCAAATGAAACCATGACGGACAATGCAGATACACTTCCGGGTAATCCGAGACCGCGGTCGCAAACACATCTAACGTTAATCAACGGACATGTATTTTTTTGGAAAAAATCTAAGAAAGAAATTCGCCACAAGGATCTTAAAGCTGGCAAAGAAGAGATTCAATTGACAGGCGTGGCTGATGACCCTGCCAATGAAATGAGAAATACAAAATCAAAAAAACTATATTTATGAATACAGCTCTGCTATGGAAACCTCGTCTATGACACCTGCATACGTAAATGCAACAAACGAGGAAGAGGTGTTTTCAGCAGATGTTGTTGATGAAGTAGAAGAACTAACCGATTCAAGTAAACCTTCAAAGATCGCAATCAAGAAGTTTGAAGTGGGCGTAGACATTTCTCCACAAAGCAGTGCTGAAAGTGAAATTAATGCCAATGTAGGAGGTGACAAACAAATAAAGAAAAAAATGGAAGAAGAGTGCGATATAATTAAAGAAGAACAAAGACCAATCAAAGCGGAGGGCGATGTCTGTGAAGACACCCAGAATCAACTCTATTTGGATATTATATCGCTTCCTCCTGTTAAGGTAAATGAGGTTGAAAGATCAAATGAAGATTCAAAGATAGCTCAATCTAGTTCAACCACAACTACATCAGCTACAAAGGAGGACAGTTCCAAAATTAGTGCCACATGTGGTGATACAGCCGAAGAAAGAAACCATTCCTCTGACAAAACAAACTGGGTGAAAGGAAAGAGAATGAGATCAAAGGCAGATGATTGTGTTGTGGTATCAAACATGTCAGCTGATCAGGATGGAAGACAATTAGCTGATGGTAAATCATTTTCAGATTCACATGGTGTGCCTGCAAAGGAAGAAGGAGCTGCTGTAAAAAATATTGGAGCGATATTTGAACATAATCCCAATTTTTCTGACTTAAGTACTTGTAGTACAGAAAGTACATCTACTGTGATAACAGCTTGGCAGGATGACAAGAAGAGTAGCAAACTCTCCAGGACTAGTAAAATTAGCAGTTTTAGGAGTCCAGGAAGTCTTAGGAAATCAGCTGAAGGAGAAAAACTAATGAATCTTTCCACACAATGGTCAGATTCATCAATACAGGAATTTCCAAAATCATCGAGTAAAAGGACCAAAGCCCACACCAAAATAATGAAGAAAGCTTCTTCTGATTTGCGAGATGAATTGCAGAGAAAAGTAAAGGATAATGCAGCTCCAAAGGATCCGCGAAATAAACAGGAAAGATCTTGGTCACACAGTAAACAGAAGTCTCCTTCTACTCGTGGTAATTTCCCACTTTCACCTACAGCATGGGGTAGTGAATCATTTAATGAGACATCATCAACTCAAAGGACAGTAAAAATGGATTCTAAAAAAGCACCATTGTCCAAAAAAATAAGTGCACCTGATCCTTCTGAAGTGGCCAAGTACAAGGAAAGTGTAACAAAGAAACCAATGATGCCTCCAGTGAGCAAAATTACTAGTGATGACATTAACAGCCAAAACGTATACGATTCAGTAATAGTCAAGCCAAAGCCAAAACCAGGAGAAAATGTTGTGGTTGGCGGAGATGGGTATGTTGACCCTAAAGATATTGCAGGTAGAAGGGGAGGCTCCGCAGATCTAGAGGACAGCTCAGGATACGGCTATGTCCCTGTTGATGCTCCCCTAAGCCACAGTGGGGATGCCAGCATCAATCTGATGCAAAATTTGGCCTATGCCACTCCCCATGTCACCACGACTAATTCTCCTAAATCTTCAACAAATATGGACAATAGCAACAATCTCTATGAATGTGTGTAAAAAAATAACAACTATTACAACAAAAAAAAATAACTTGATATTTTAATGTTCACTTAATATATAGTGTATTGATAATTTTTTTTTGGAATGGAAGTAGCTAGCTATGTGCTGTGAATATGACAAGATTAATAAAACTTTGCAGTACCAACTGAAATACAACAACCAAAAAATGATGAAGCTAACAAAAGTGTTCTGGTTCAACAACAACTACAACTTTGACAACAACAACAACAAAAGATAACTGTGTAGAGCTTGTTGGATTCTCTTAACAGTGTCACCAGAGTTACAAAGACACTTACCCCTGGGATCCTCAACAACAACTGCAGTGAAAATTAAGTACAAAAAGGGACCAAAAGAATAATATACTGTCTGTTCTAATCAGGTATTTATATAGCTCAAGCAAGTAGACGGTACATGTAAACGCTGTATACATAAGAGTAGAAGCCAAACAGGCCAGAGTAACTCACCGATATATCGAATCTCCATTTCCAGTACTCGGTTAACTGCGCAGCATAAAGCAAAACTACCGCGGGAAGCAAGAAATTATTTTCTTGCACGACGTGGCAATAGGAGCTGCATGACTGTGCGACGCGTTTTCTCAAAAACAGACCTAAAAAAAAAAAGAGAAAGAAAGAAAAAAAAACAGAAAAAAAAAACCCGGCCCTGTAAAGGTCTTATGTTGTGAGTGAGTTCATCCTGTAATCACAGGGTTAATTGTCAGTATCCTTTTTGTGCATGCACGTTAAGGGATATTTGCTGGTCTACTTCGCGTGTGGGGGTTAATTTTTTCGTTGAAAAAATTCGCGAGCTATTATATTTTGGCTAGCAGGAAACCTATAAAAGCAGAGCTTCTGAAGGGTGTGCTAAAGTATCTGCAACAGCACGATGAAGTTAAACAAATATACAAGGGAAGTGTCATTTTTGTTTCTTTGTTTGGTGAGTGAAGAGGTAGGATTTAGTTTGATAACAAACATTGATTTTACACACGTTTATTGTAGCCTTTGGTATTCTGTGGAAACTTTGAAATGTCCACATTTTTCTATCATTACTCAACTCTTGAAGAGTACTGTAATGACACTATCATTCTGGAAGGAATTACTCTCCTAGAGACAGCTACTAATGCCAGCAAGGCCACTATTGCAAACCAAGCCACTTCAGGAATGTGTATGAAGCACTTCAGTATTGGAACTGAAAAGATGCTTGAAGATAGAGAAAACCCTTATGTGATAAAATTACCAGAAAACACAATGGTAAGTCATTGTTTAAAATCAAACCACATTATGGACTTGTACAAAAAAAATTCTACGTATAGCACCCAAAGATTAGTTAGTGATAAAATGAGCACCACATGAGGCCAAAATTCTTCATTCTTGTTCAGTTATGAGTGTGCTGGGTATTATTGGTTATCATAAAGAGAATAAATATATTACTAGCATTGAAGGAACATTTCTGAAGATTTATTCTGCACTGGTGTTGTGTTAGCTGCTAGCAACACCCAGTCTTGTGACACTGTGCTAAAAATACTCCAAAACATAGTAACTAGCTGCAAAGCTGAAAAAAAATTATATATTTTTTAACATACCTCAGCAATGGTCAAGTATCGAGTTTCACGAATCAATAAAAATATTTGGCATATCATTTCATATAGATATGTTTATGAGGTCTATCAAATTACATTGTGCAATGTTGTAGGGAATTATGGTATTCCTGGAAGCTATGACTTCACGGAATAGGTTACTTATTAAAACGCCCTGACCTGAACTGTGGTAGAGCTCATATAAAATCTTCAGTGACTAAAATTAAATTAAACTATAAATTGAATTCTGTAAATTCTGCTCAATCACAAGTTGTTAATGCATACATTTTTATTTCATTGTAGGGGATGTTTGCTGAGATAACATACAGGAACTGGAACAAGACAGAAAACTACACAATAGTGGTGAATTTGACATCTTTAGTAATGGATAGCTACACATCTCCCAGGCGATACACTGACTTGGATGGACAATTTGCACTAGACATAAGTTTTCAGAGAAGATGTGCTGATAATATGATTGGACAAAACTGTGATGAGAGTAAGTTGCATTCAGTGACACACTCACTAGAAAAATATTAGAGGATTTTTCAGTATCGCTATGTGTCTATATGTACTGAAGTAACAGTAAAGCTTATTTTTTTACTACTTTAACTCACAAAATATGAGAGAAATATTATACTACAGAATTTCAAAAACTAAGTTTGTTACTCTTAAACTTCTTGATAATAACATTGCATTTTTGTACTGCAAGCTAAGCAAATGACGGTAATTATTATATTCATTTATTTTTTGTATCACAGAACTTCCAATATCCGTATTTGAGAAAGCAGTGATTGCGCTATCTGTCATTCTGGTGGTTCTGTTAATATTGGTGGTAGTAGTGGCTGCAATTGTAATGCGCAAAGTGCACATAAAGATGGCCCAGCGCCCCGACTGTAGACCCAAGTGGTTCAACCGATATTTCATTGACCCCAGACAGAGCAGAAAGGAACAACGTGAAGATGTTGAAAGCGGAGGCGGCACTAGCATACGGTCACGGCTACACACTCGACTGACTCTAATTAATGGTTCCCTCTATTTCTGGAAGCCAGCTGGAAATGATCGCAATGAAAGAGCAAAGAAGTCCGCCAAAAGGGAGGCTGCGACTAAACAAGACGACCCCTATGAAAATGATTATGATTTAATTGGGAGTGATAAGGAGGCAGCAAGGACATTATCACTGCACAAGAAAGATCATAATATTTATGAAGATTGTGACACAGAAGGCATACAACAAGACACACCTGGAAGACTGTCTAAAGTGCACGGTTCTATTGAAAATATCTATGAAGAGCACGAAACTAATGGAACAATTCTATCACTTTCACACCTTCCTTCTTTTAAACCTACTGAAACCCAAGAGCAAGTGGGCAATGATACAGAAGTCATAGTTACTGGTCAAGAGAGCGAAAGTGAACAAATGATTCATGAGGCAACACAATCTGATGAGGTTTCTGGCAAAAAAGTGAAGCCAGAAAAGAAGTCTAAGCTAACAAAACAAGATAAAAAACAAAAAAAGATGCTGAAAGACAAAAGTACCAAGTCTAAAAGTCCCAAGAAAAAAGACAAAGCAAAGAAAGATGCAGCAAAAGATACTACAGAAGACACTGTAGTGGAAAATGTTGGAGCAGATGTTGATGTAACTAATGTTCAAGCAAAAGTTTCAGATGAAGAAGATAGTAAGAAATTGGAAATCTCTTCAGAGGCAGTAAATACAAAACCGGAACAACCCAGTAGCATGGAAAAGAAGACAGTGAAACTTGAACAGCAGACAAGCAAACAATACAGTGTTGTAGCTGAATTAAACCCTCAACAAGAAATGGAGCAAGGGATAATAGCAACAGCAGAAACCTCCACATCTCCCAGCAGCAACAAACCTAAGCCTTCTGCCAACATTCAGAGCTTGATTGGTGGACTGGATGGTCAAATCTCACCTGCCAAGTCGGCGAATCGGTTCAGTTATTTGTCTGGTGGATCAGCAAATGCTGAGACTTCTGAGGAAAGTTCAGTTGTTAAAAACTCAAAGCAAATCACTACTAAACCTGATGAGGGGAAAGCCACTTCTACAATAGAGACTGATACTCCTAAAACTACCTTTGGTGAAAAGCTCAAAGCTAATATTGGCAAGGTATTTCGCTCAAGAGAGTCAGCAAATTTAGATGAATTAGTGAGATCAACCGACGGGAAAGCTAAGAAGCAGAGCTTAGTTCCAACACAAGAAGAAATTGTCAACTCAAAGGCACAAATCGAGGCAGTGGAAACAAAAAATCACCACAGTCTAAAGAATCTGATGAGTCAAAAGGAACAGAAGAGGTTGAGGGTAAAGATGGTTATGTGTATATCTCAGTTATTACTCGCAGAAAGACTGAAAAACGTGTGGACTTTCCTGATCATGATAATGACGGTTACATGAAAACCACACCCTCATCGACAGGCTTAGTTCTTCCTGTGAAGACAGAAATGGATGATGACGTACGTACGAAACCTAATATGGCATACGCTGCAGAGAAATTCGGCAAAGAAACTCAAAGAGGTGCTTCAACACCTGGAGATTATGACTATGTTTCAGATAAATCATTTTTTAAATTCAGAAAGCCCCAATGACCTGCAGTATGTTTTCTTGTTTTGTAATTGTTTTCCCCTTATTATTTTAGTTCATTGACACTTGTGCTGCTAATTTTGTTGCTATTGGCTTTTTACTTCTTAATACTTATTATTTGACTATATGTATCCTTTTTTTTATGCATATTATATGCCATTAGTTGGACAAAAAGAAGTAACTGCAACAAATAATGTTTTTTTGCAAGAGTACTGGTAATTAAAAGCTTCACAATGTAGTGGTAATAGTGGCTATCAATCGCCTGCTTTATGTTGGGTTATGAAATATAATAGAAAAGATCATTTGAAAATGGTTGAACTAAAGGTTAAATATAAAAATATAAGCATACACATGTTCTATGGGAATGGCTGAAACAGCTCTGCACGCACACACACACACACACAAATACACACACTGCATCCCTTAACCCCTTTCCTGTCACTGTATACTGTATTATAAGTAAGGAAGAAAAGTTAAGGGAGTATTGGGAGAAGGATGAGGATTGAGGGAGGTGAGAGAGAGAGAGGGAAGGAGAGGGAAAGTGAAGTTGATTTATTCCCCTTAGCAAATTTGGTATTAAAATGCTCAAAATGTACTTAATGACACCCTATTTAATATAAATCCCAGCTCAAACTTGTATTTTGAATCTATGTACCTTGTAGCGAAAAAGATGATCAAAGCAATGAATATTAGCTGTGTAGTCTTAGGCTCTGTTATATAATACCAACTAATATCTGTAGCATCTACCACTTTCATACACTATAGTAACATAATGATATTTTTATGCAGGTTCACTATTATACTCTATATTTTGGTCAGTTTTATTGTTGTACTGTGTCTCCAAGTTAGTCATATACATGGTTGGATCCGTGAGCTCTCCAGGATTAGTCTTTATTTAATGCAACTCTTCTTACTGTCCCTTTATAATAATAGCAAATTTTCTCGCTCTAGCAGCCAATATGTAAAATACAACTTAACCCCACGTTTTGACTTATTGCATAAGTCCTCTTCAGGGATCAACTGAGGTTGAACTGTCAGTGGTGATATACCTTTATATTATACTATGTTTCAGTGCTAATCTCTTGAACAGGGTAAGGTAAGACTATTGTGTGAGTTAGTATTGCTAAATAGGAAGAAGCTGAAGTTCGTCAGATGATCAGAAGTGTGGCTATAGATGTTACATGTATACTAGCACATGTAAATAGAAGATTTAGTTTTACACAGCTGTAATTGTAGCATTCAAGCCCATAAAATAAATTGTATTTTTTTTTGCATGAGAAACAGGAATTGTAGTGCATTCATCGGCAGATTTGTGCTATACTGCATATCAATCAGCTTTTGACTATTACAATTTCTCGACAGACCCTTTACCAGATGTATCAGGTAAAGGATAGTCAAGGGTGTGCCATAATGAGAGCTGAGCTGACATGGCAAGAAGACCAGCTAGGGGCAAAAACTTGAATTTCCTGTAGTAACGTATTTAGGACATTTCATGCATTCACATCATAACACTTAGCTAGAAGATGTATAATATCAAATTTAGGAATAGCATGTAAGCAGTAACCTTGGCAACACTGTAACCTGTTGTTTAATAAAACATAGTGTAAAATTAACATGAACAATATCCTTTACACACATAGCATGTAAACAGTAACCATGGCAGTGCTATGACTTTTGACATAGTGAGCAAGTAACATAAATAATATCTTTTGCTTTAAATATTAACAAGATCAACTTGAGTAACGTTATAAAAATATACTACAGATAATGCATTTGTTTATTATGTAGACTTTACCACTGGAAACTAGACTGGAGGCGTGGTCCTGACATGCCAGTGGCTATGAATGTATACATTCACTAGATAGAGATAAATGATATAGTGTATGTTGGAGGAGATGGGACTGACAGAGATGAGGATGACTACATAGTGATGGCCTACAACACTCAGTCCTGCCAGTGGCACACTCTACCTCCATACAGTACCAGGTGGTTTGCTATGACTACCATCAACAACAAACTAGTTGTGGTGGGAGGAATGAATAGAGATCGCTCTGATAGCAGTGAGCTAGGAGAGTGGCAGCCTGACAGCAACCAGTGGACACACCCCTTCCCTCCTATGTCTACACCTCACACTTGGCCTTCAGTTACTTCATATAAACATTGGCTGGTGGTGGCTGGTGGTTGCCATGGAGCTTGTTTACATGCTAGTGTTGAGGTACTTGATGTATGCAACATGCAGTGGTCCACTGGACCATCTACACCAATACCATGGATATAGGGATGAAGTCTACTACAATAGCAGATACCTGGTACCTCATGGGGGGAGGGGATCTGTGGCAGAGTAGTCCTGATGTCTATAGTGTATCTCTGGAGGCTCTTGTTTCACACTCCTCATCAGACAGTTCCAACATATGGAACAAACTACCTTCACTCAACTGTGCACGATCCTGTCCACTCAACATTGGAGGATCTCTACTGGCAGTCGGTGGTGAGGACATGAAGAATTTGAAGCCAGTGTCCACCATCCAGCGCTATGTCCCTGAGACTAATAACTGGGTCCAGGCTGGACAACTACCACATGCAGTGTGTTACTTTACCTGTATCATGGCATCAGGCAAGGTCCTTGTTATGGGAGGACATGGTGGGAATAGCAACCTTAAGAAACTGTTTACTTCTACTATTCACTAATTAATATCTTTGTTTTTATGGAATTGTTTTGTACAAGTTTGCTATTATATTTTTAATAGTGGTTACCATGGTTACTGTTTATGTAGTAATCAGCAAATGATTATATTATATAATTGTTCAAGTTTGTGATGGAATATGTGTGCAGTGGGTATGTTGGAGCAAGTGAGAAAGGAACAAACAAGCCAGAGACAAACATAGGCCAGATGGCTCAAACATAAACAATGATTACTTTACACTGTACTGATGAACATGAGGACAAACATATGCATTCACACATTATTCACACATTATTCACACACATTAACTCCGTTAAACCCCTTATAGACTCCGCTTGGACTGAGCTACAGTATATAATTGACTGACCCAGCTCAGCCCAGTTCAGTTGTTGCAGTTGTGGTTCAAGTCCAACTCTACTTCATTGTATCACATCTCTTCTCCATTTCATATTTTTCTTGAATACTATTCGACTTTCTATTCTTTTGCTCATTGTATTATCATCCTACTTCGGTTCAATATAATTTCAAGACCTATCTACTTTGATTGTCTAGGATGTTGTCTAACTTCACTCTAGGCTAGCATACAGCAAAACATTTGCGCAGGAAGCGACATTCCCAGTGCAGTGTTCAGTCTATTCAATGGCATCAAGTTAAGTTGCTTATACAAGGTAACCAGCCGCTATATGCTTAATTGCGCACCTGAGACGATTCGGGGCAATGGTACTGCTTTGTGGTACTCGATCAAGTCCTCAGTTTAGGATGCTTGTATTTGGAGTTTCGGGATGCAACACACGAGGGTGATGGCCTGCATGTCGTGAGGTGTTATAGATATTTGCTGCCAATGTTCAAATACTGGAAGAAAGAATTATGCCATCGACACATTAACACAATTGCTGCAGCATTTGATATGCTTCCTGAACATAGCAAGGAAGTGAATTGGTATGCAGTAGATTTGTCAACACAAGTTGCTAACTGGCTGCCTTTGGACACTGTTTCCATTAGTGTGTTATATTGAAAATGAGAGAAAATATCACGGTCAGCATGACGACAATAATTATTCCTATCAGTTTCAATTCTGTCTATTTCAATTTTATTTTCTTGGCTACTTTTTCAATAGCCTCATTAATGTCATCGTTATCATCAGGAATTGCATTGGAATGATTTTATTGCACTTGATTTGAATGATATTAGTGATAAATATTATACTAATTTTGTATTGTTACAACATCCTCTTTACACTAGTGATGTGCTTGAGCACAAATAGTGAGCAAGCCATTGTGCACAAACAATAAGGTAGAATCTGATAAAAGCAACAATGTACACAATAATAACATTTTTAGTTCCCTGAAGCTTACCTCAATTTTCCCAAGAGTGGTATGTTTCTGTAGTAAAAACTGACTATCCAAATGATTAATAGTTCCTAACAAATAGCACTTCAGCTAACAGAAAGGAAGTTTTTAAAATACGTATAGCTAATTAGAGGTTTCAATGCCATGGAACATGCCTCAACTTACTGTTCAACTAAAATAATACAAAAATAGCTACCAAGCATTTCTAAGAAATTACCGCAGTTTTCAGCCTAAATTTAATTCAAGACTTGCATACTACTGTAGAAAAAGCTGTGTAAGGCAGACAAATATGTCTATCTAATGCTTACTATGTACGATTCTTTAGCTAAGCAGTCACACAACACTTTAGCTACATGCACATATTAACTGGATACATCAACACAAGACTTACATTTGTGACTTGACCTGGCAACAAATTTTTGGTGATGTTTTCATTTCATAACTTGTATTCCTAATGACATAACCAGTTAATAGCTCTTTCGATGACAAGTTAAGATCCTAATTTTGAGAGCACACATTTGTATACTGAAGTATCTAGCTTTTAAACTTTTACTCTTACTTATGTGGTATTCAATATTGTATGAGTACTAACTCACAAAATAAATGACTATACAGTTCAAGCTAATTGCCAGGTAGACCCACGGTAAGTATCCAAAACATAAGCTTTTTTTCTACCCTGTACCGTTGTCATAGTGAATTTTGTCCCCCCTCTAAAGTGTCCCCCCCGGACATTATTCACTAGTGAATATACTGTCCCCCCCGGACAATATTCACTAGTGAATACTGTCCCCCCACGGACAGTATTCACTAGTGAATACTGTCCCCCTTCAGTGAATAATGTCCCCTCCCCCCTCCCCTCTCTCAAATACTTAAACAAATGAGCATTACCACGATCCAACAGAGCGATCCCTTTACATAAATTTTCACTCCATTTCCAGTACTATTATTATAAGTTTTCACTCCATTTCCAGTACTATCTTCCGTCAGTAATAAATTAGCTGCCCGCTTGGCTTCAATTTTAGTTTTGGTTTTTCAACAGTGCTTAGTTATTTGAATTTTTTACTTCTGTTTTTTTTTTAAATGGCAATTTTAGTTTTGGTTATTGGCTTGTAGGTAATAGCTATTACAGTATTTAGCTAATGATTTTAGTCCTGGTTATTTTACTGGAATGTTATTTATTTAGTTTAGCATTGGCCTCCTTTATTTTGGCTTATTCACTTCATTCAGTAGCTAGTTTTGGTTTTTGTTTCCAATGATAATTTTAGTTTAGTTTAGTTAAATTCAACTGTATACATGTATGAATATTAGTTTTAGTTTTGGTTATTATAGTACCCATGAAGTTTAGTTTAGTTAGTTAAGTAGCTAATAACCTAACTAAAATTAATTTTAGTATTAGTTAACCAAAGCAACACTATGTAGCCATCCTTGTGTGAATATCAATGGGGAACCTAATAGCTAGCTAGCTATATCAAAATAAGCTGTTCAATATGTGACTTGTAAGTATTGTAGGTAAAGGAGACTTAGGATGCTGGGACACATCTGCCCATATTATTTACTTAAAATCACATTTTTGCAAATATCTCTGTAATGACAAGTTTGCCCAGAGGTAAAAAAACACCATAGCCATTAAAAATGTGCAAGTGAGGACCACTCTCACATACACTTTGGAAAAGTATCTGCAAACCACTTTCAAGAAACGAGATCACTATTGTCAGTACAAGAATCACTATTTTGATGCATAATTAAAATGCTTGGACCTCTAACATTTTACATGATGCATGCTAATAAAGCTTTTTTTTCTAATTAATAATGTTTGATGTGTGGTTTGTCAATTAGCATTTAAATTTTCAAATTATTTGTAAAAATTATTCAATCGAAGATAGTTTGAAAAATACAATGTTAATCCACAAACCCCATCAATCATTGTCAATATAGAAAAATCTATATTGGCACTATGCAAAATATCAGAGCTCCAAGTATTTTCATTGTGCAGAAATAGCAGCCCCTGTACTTGCAATAGTAACCCAGATTCTTGAAAGTGGCTCAAATTTGTTTCATGCAGACTGCCTTTAAAAGTAACAATATTAGAGAATACATCCAAAAAAAAAATTGGATAGTAGAAGATATAAGGGACTATAATTATTAGCTAATGGGCGATGGCAGGAAAAATACAAGACTTTTCAAAAAAATAGCTACATTGTGCAGTATGAAATGCTTATTCATGGTAGATAGCTTTATTTAATCATATTAAACTTTAAGATTTGCTAATCTAAGCCAATTAGACATTTTATGAATGCAAGTATTCTACCTAACATTTATTATATATTGTCAAAATTAGGGGGGCTGAAGCCCCCCTAATTTTGACAATAATGTCTACAGCCACAAAAAATATGTTGTAAGAACACATACTTAAGCACAAACACTACAGTTTGGGCAAAGCCACTTTCCTTGCAGATCAGCCTTTGAAACTCTTAAACACTGATTGGTGTGATACCATGTTAAACACTTGGTGCACCTCCCCCATTCCTCCAATGAATGAATTCTCTGGAAGTCGGCAAATACAGTGCACTTCAATGAAGTCAACAGCAACTATTTTAGAAAGGGCACGTCTCTCTTTCTTTAATAGAAAGAGTGCCATCTTTCCTTCTTCAAGACATCGATACAAATGACTCCTCATTTTCTTTTGATCATAAAAATTTTTTCCTGGATCTTTCCCCCTGCCTGAACTTGTGAATCCATGAAATTTAGACGAATTTTAGGAGCATTACTGTAAAGCAAAGAAGCTACCTGGCTTTTTACATGTTTTCCTGCGGAGCGATATACGCTATCATAGACTGACACTATTGGGTGTGGGCAGCCAATAGTAGTCACTGTTAGCCAGTGACCATTGCAATTGTTCAAAATTTGTACAAACTTATCTTGCTCCACATTAAATGACAAAGCCACTCCACATGTCACATCTTGGAAGCCTGAAATTTCAGGACAACTTTGCTTCAGCAGCTGTTGAGCAGCATTGATAATATTGTCATTTAGCCAACCTAATGGATTAAGCAACAATTTCTTGTCTGCTTCTGTCAGCTTAAGGCAGGAAGCCAATATTGAAAATTCTGGTTTGTCTTCACAACATATTCTTCAACCTCAATAATGTCGGAATGCACAGTACTGTCCATATTAGCTAGCTTTTGTTTTTTGGGTGATGTCATGGATGATTCTTGCTGTAATGAAGACGAAGGTGAGGGTGGATGCAGTAAGGGTGCAGCATGGCAGGGGTGGGACTGAAGATGGCAGGGGTGAGGCTGAAGATGGCAGGAGTGGGGCTGAAGATGGCAAGGATGGTGCTGAAGATGGCA
>WLWD01002815.1_pt1 | contig 26620 bp, 9 predicted proteins | sample 6712731 | NCBI WGS metagenome assembly WLWD01 (sample SAMN12718690, study PRJNA576275) | sponge metagenome | isolation source: marine sponge | host: Mycale hentscheli | place: New Zealand: South Island, Marlborough, Capsize Point | collected 2014-11-01 | reverse complement strand
CATATAATAAAATACATTGCACATTGTTCAATATTAGATAAATTGTGAGTATTATTGCTAAGAAATGATGTTGTGTAACAAGATGGTTATGTCCATTAAGTTAAAATTAATGGGAGATGGATTAGAGCACCAATTGCAGCTGGATAGGCTAGTCTGGTTGTTCTCACAGTAAAAGCATGATCTATGAAGGGGCTGTGGGAGGAGTTTAGATTATTAAATGATTGGGGATATTAATTTATGAATGAATAGCACATTTATTAGTTAGCTAGCATGCAGTTGTTCTGTTCATTAAATAATTACACTTTAAATAAGTAATTTATGTATCTATTATTTATTTATTTATTTTGTTTGACTATTATTATTATTATTATTATTATCATCATCACTATTATTATTATTATTAATGATCTTATTATTTATTTAATTTATTACTTTTTCGGGGCTCAAACCAATGTCTGAATCTTATAAAAAATAAACAAATTAAAAATAATAATATCATTATTATAGTTAGTGTGGGGGAATTTCTTAGGAATTGTCCATAACTCCCACCAGGTAAAGGGTTGGATGCCAGGTGTAGTCTCAGATCTAGGTTATGCTGCCACCAGAGTGAGTCTATTCTGGTAGCTGTAATCTAAACTATCCTGTTCTCACTCCCAAGCTCACTTCTTCACCCTTAACTAGCCCTGAAGTCACTCAAGGAAGTTATGTGAGGTAATAAATAAATCAATGAAGTATGTTACAGGTAAGAATAATACGAGCACCAAAGACCGACTGACTTGGGGGAGGCTCGACCCTCAAAATTTATAGGTCTGCCACCCACCAATGATCAGTCACAAACACATGTTCAACTAAGGAATGTTCTAGAATTCCTAAATGAATAAGGGGTGTGAGTAAGTGTTAATGGAATCTTCAGTCACGCCAGCTGCTGTCTTCCCCTTCTGTACTGTGAGTATTCCCACAGTTAGAGTACGCCCAACTAAAACCGCTTCCACAGCCTATGGATGAGACAGCTTATTTTTCATTGCAGAGTGTTACCTCTAGAAAGTCGTTGGACAAATCTTACTCTAGTAACTAGCTATATTGTTATACTGATACTGCCAAAGTATTATAGATAAAAATAATGGGGGCAGTATAGCAATTAGCTAAACACACATGACAAAAGAAACCGACATTACTAGTCCTCTCTTGGATGACTTGAGAAATAGAATTACAGTATTGTGATTATCTGTTATAACTATAGCTCTATAGTATTTTTTATGAATAACAACTTGAGCATGGTTTGATATAATGTGACGGAGACTATAAAAAAGAGGAAATGGAGAGGTAGGAGTGCCAGGGATTGGGGTATGGAGGTACGCAGAAGAGTCAGCAAACAAAATGATGCAAAAAGAACAGCTTAGCATAGCTGGTGGATCTGCTATTGGTGGTTAGTAGAAATTCATGGGGGATTACAAAGTGATCCACTACTGTGAATGGAACATCATATGTATGGCAAGAGATTTTTACTCTAATATTCCGACATAAAATGGTAACTACATAGCCACTGTACCCAATAGATTATGCAGGGAACCGATTTAAAAATATAATGACAAAACTTTTTTTCAATAAGTTCATACAAACCAACAGTATAACAGCATGATGACACTCGAAATGGCTGCACGTACCAGGCAAGAGCTACACTGATTTTGTCCTACGTAACTTACAACAAGGTAATGTTGTTTTTCTTTCATTTAATATTATATCTTTATCTGTCACTACACAAATTTATATAATACTAAAAACCTACGAAATTTATACTGCTCTACTTTTTCACGAAAGAAACAACAAAAAAGCACCAAAACAACAGTAATTAAAAATAATGTGTTGTAAATTTTTTTAGAGCATTTGTAAATGTTTCAAGGAATTTTATTTATAGTATTCATTCAAGTTACACTACCAATGCATTAATTTTCTACACATCTGATTAAATACTAAACTTGTAAAACAATAGTTCAACAAATTTATAAGTGGATAATAACAATACATTAATGGGTGGATTACCACACGATAGACTCTGAAAGAGACAGATTGTAGTTTCAAATTGTATTGAAAATATATAATTGTGAAAACAAATTGCAAAGAGAATAATAGTAAATAAAATAAGTAGCAGTAATTATAATTATTATTGTGATTTAAGTACATCAACTAACACAAAAGCATATACAATAAAGTAGCTTGCTAGTTTAAAACTTGGCTTTTAGAACAGTTGTCCACATGCTGACGATAGTGCTGAATCTGTCCTATTCTAAATTGCTTGCCACACCTGGGGCATATGAGATTTGAATCAAGTGGTCTGGCATCACTCATAGAAACCATAGTAGTGTGGATTTCCCTTTCTTCCATGTGTGCAGCAGCCTCAGCTATGTCATGGTCAATTCCTTGAGCTAATTCATTTTCAGGAATGGAAGTATCACGGGAAGCATGCCAATTTCTTGAACCTGGACTACGTGAGCCTTGATCAGGAGCACGATACTGACGTTGTGCATCATACATAGATCCCATACCGGAGGCATACTCTGTATATTGAAGTCTTGACTGACCTTGATGCTTCTGAAACATATTCTGGTCAAAAGGACGAACGTCAGAATCAGATGACGCTGGAGGTTTTGGATATGGATTACTGTCATCTACTCTTTGAGGAACTTGTAGGCCATAGCTAAGTGCAAGTTGCTGCATCATCTGTGAACACAATTTATTTTTAGAAAAAAGTCTCATAAACATTTTGCATTGCTATTACAAAATGCACATACATGTACTTCTTACAGCAATGCTTAGCAGCCAAATACACTGCAATTGCCCAAGTTGAATTAGTATGACCACAAGCATGAAAAAAATCACTTAGTTAAAACCATAAAAAATTAATTAAGTAAATGTGATAGCAGAAGTTTCACAGCATAAATAAAAAATTTAATAAAATGGCAGCAAAAAGAATCACTCAAATTTACAGCAGTTTATCTAAGATCAAACTATGGAAGGGAAGCAGTTAACAAAAAAAACTTAACAAATATCTACATCTGCCATTGCAAGTTCCTTGAAACTATAAGTATGACACTTTCAGGTAAACAGTGCATACATTATTAACTCTTTCACTGTCATATTATTGACAATCAGTTGCGTAACTAAATGAAAAAATTTTTTTCATTCTATTGTGTAAAGACATTCCAGCAAAATTTGAATTTTTGAAGCATGTTAAGGCAATACTATTACTGTTAAGCACAAAAAGTGTATCAGTCAGCAAAAAGAAGAGCTAAATATTTGGACACAGTTATTAACGGTACTAGTTGAAGTTCAAATATCAATGGTTCAGAGTTGCTATGGGGTTTAAACAGAGTACACAACTTGTTTATTTTCTAGTTGCTGAATTTTGAGTGTTACAACCCGTACCATAAATAATTTTTTTGGGAGGACTTAACAAAAAAAAGGAAAGTTATATTTGATAATCGATTATATATGTAATATATATTATGAGAGAATACATCTAATATAATATAGACAGTAATAAGTAAAAGTAATGAGACACATGATTAATTAACACTTTTATTCACTCTTTTTTGTCAGTTCAATTGCAGTTCAGTTGCTGTTCAGTTTCTGTTAAAAATATATCTCTAACTGTAACTTATATAGCTATTCTAGCTACTACTCGCACTGTGCCTGTGCATGCTAGTTCTCCACAGGCTGGTCCTTCGGATTCTCCTGCTAGCCCTGAGCTCAGGGATTTACAACCCCTGATCACAAATATATATATATATTATAATGGAGAACTTAGAATGGTTTAATGCCAAGAATTCTTGGCTATGACAGTCAAACAAAAGAGAGAAAGATTAAACAGCCTACTTTTTGTTATATCTAACATTTCTGGGACACTTGTCACAGAAGAAACTGTCTAGCATGTTTCAGCGTAGTTAGTTAAACTACAAATGAAAATTTGTGTCTTATTACTTTTATAGCAACATCACTTCATAATAAAATATTGCATGATCAATAAGTATCTTTGTCAGGCTGGAATTATATTAGACACACCCATTTCATCAACATAGCTATGCTGCCGCTAATTAACATTGTTATAATACTTACTCGGTAGTCATCCATCAATTTACTATAATTTGCTTCATATTCATCTCTCTGCTGCTTCATTTCATCTCTCTGCTGCTTCATTTTATCCCTGTCACCATCAATTCTTCGTGACTGCAAAATATCTCTTTCTCTCTCTCTGCATTCCAACTGAGCATTTTTGTATTCAAAACATCAATTGTAGATAATTGTGACAATCAATAGTAAAATAAATGTAACAATAATTAAACACTAAACTTACATGCACATTAAATTTCAAAGTTATTAACATACCTCACTTAGTTTGTCTTGAACATACTTCAGTTCATGCTGTAATTGACCAATTAAATGATTTTTACTATCTAACTCTCTTGAAAGCAGAGTCAGGTTTCGTCTTGTATCTTCAGTTACTTTCGTAGCTTCTTCAGCTCGTTTTATTTCTGTTTCTAACTGAGTTTTCAATGCTTGCATGACTCCATTGACTTTCTGCAACTGCTTTGTGATACGCTGCTTTTCCTGGGCATGCTGCTCCAAGACTTGGTCAACTTGGCATTCCTGTTCGCGATTCAATGACAAAAGCTTTTGATTTTCTTCTTTGTATTTACAATTTTCATTTTGCAAGACTCCTACACTGGCATGAAGACTCTCACTGTGTTTTTTGATGTCACAAAGCCTACTTTCATTCTCTTCAAATTTGTTAAGGAGCTGGAAATATTGCTTTTCAAGCTTTTCTTTATCTGATTCCAGAAAGAAAAATTTTAAAGTCATTTCAGTTTGCACTTTGGCACTATCTCTTTGAAACGTCTCCAATTCTCTTTGAAGTTTGTCATAGGCTGTTTTTCCTCCCGCAAGCAGCGAATTATAATTGTCTTTTGTTGATTGCAGTTGTTCAGTTAGTCTATTGCATTCTTTAAGAGCATCATCTTTCTGTTTCTTCAGCACGGCATCTGCCTCCTTACGTATCTGGTCAACAGTTACACAGACAGTTTCTTCAGCTTCACTTCGCATACTTGGCACAGCATCTAACTAATATAGAACTTAGCAACTGCTCCTAACAACAGGACACTAAGCACACTTGGAGAGACTCTAAGTGTCCCTGCCCTCAAGGCGGGGACTCAGTTAATAGTGTCCCTCTCTGAAGGACCTCAGAAGTTTAAAGTTTCTATGTCACAATACAAAATCGACGAGAGAAAACGGCATATGTTTAAAAACGAAGGCAAAAGTACGAAAGAAAAGAAGGTAAAAGGCAATTTATGGTAGCTAAAAAGCAGGTGGAATCAACGAGGCGAGGCGGCATAGGGTTAAAAAAGAACAGAAGAGAAGGCAAGAAGGCGAGCGATTAGTTGTAACTAAAAATGGGAGGAATCGATGAATAAAAGAGGGGGTTAGTTTCCTAAATGAAGGCGAAAGTACAAAAAGAAGGCAAAAGTTTTGCATAGCTTAAGTTCACAATCATGATAGTAGGACAGAAATTCAGAAGTGGGAGAGATAGACAAAGCAAATGGGGATCCATGACTCAAGAAGAAAGAGCTGAAGAAAGGAAAGGTGGGGGATAAGAAAAGCTCAGATAGTTCAGAAAAAGAAAGCAGGAGAGGGAAACGTATGTAACATTAACTTTAACTAATGGTAGAGAATGATAACTGAGCAAGATAACATGTGCTACTGCATTCTTACTTTGCAATGTATCAAGCTCCACTGTGTGGCGAGGTACTTGCTAGTTATAATAAATACGCACAAGTTGAATGAGACTAATGAAGCAAGAGATTCTATTGGATAAACAATTTTTTTTTTATATATTTCTTAGAACAAGGCATACAGTGAATGAGAAAAATTAAAATGGTAACACGGTTGAACGAAACAGACCTATTTGTACCAAAAGGCATATTATTTCAAACTCCACCCACCCAACCATTTTTTTTAATGCGCAACAGTTGTTTTACAGAATGGAATCCGTAAGTACTTTTGGTGCCTACTGTACAATGGACTACTTTGCCTTCAGCAATGCAAACCAGTTTTCAAAAGTGCATGTATTGTGATTAAATGATGAAAGACAGATGCAACAATGTTCTAGTAGCTAGAAGAAATGATGACAAACAAAAGCCAAACAAAAGAGAAAATGAGAAGCCAACAACAACTGAAAGAAATTTTCACTTCAAACAAAGTCTAGCAGTGTATCTGTAAAAAAATAATTTTGCATAGATACAAAACAAGAATACGGCGTTTATGACTTAACTATGGTGATCATGCATATGCAAGCCTTCTGGTAACTGTTTATGACTATAATATTATGTACAAAAGTTACTCTATACTTTGACTGTAGGTGTATTTGTAAAGAAAAACAACAACAATAAAACAACAACAACAACACACAAACCAACAACAAAAAAACTAAATTAAGTATACCAGTGAACTATAGGACACTACCCACATTTAGCTAAGCATAAAACCTAATAGGGAAGATAGTAGGAGATGGTAATCAGTAAATAACTGCTCATGTCAGTAAAACTTACTGCAGCATCTCTTGTTTCCAACTGCTCTCTTGATGCTTGGATTTCATCTCTTAATGCAATGTTCTCCTTCTTTAAATTAATAACTTCAATAATTTTATAATTGGCATCCTCTTTACTCTGATGTGCTGCCTCTTGCATTTTTTCATTGTCTTCTGTAAGATTCAGTTTCACCTCTCTTAACTTCATTATTTGCTCATGCTGTCGGTCTCTTTCTTGCTTACTGAGTTTCAAAGAACTTTCTAGACTAGATCTGGAACACAATAAACTTTTAATCTCCATTTCTCTTTGTTGACATAATTTTTGCTGCACTTCTAATTCAGCCTACACATAAACACACAAACAAAGGTAACATTCCATACATTGGACTACTTGTAATTCTCTCATTATAACTTTATTATTAACCCTAAGCACGCATGCGCGAGAGGGTTATAGTAGTCAACCTGTTTGTCTGTCTGTCTGTCATGCTCTGATTTGATTTAGGTATGAACTTACTCAGGACAAAAATGTAATACCATTTATAGTGCTACCTTTTTAATTTGGGGCTAATCGTTGAGAAAATGCGAAGATTTCAGGTCTGTGTAGGTATCAGCTTTTATGGGCAACGCCCACTAGCATCAGGTCATAATCACGTGAGCAAATAATTTCTTGCAGCCAGTGGTGTAGTTTATTTTATGCTCAGGGAAGTTAATGGAGTTGAAAGAAGTGAAGTTTCATGTTGAAATAAAGTTCCGAATTCCATTCTGTAGAATGGCTGTTGCACGATTAAACAACGGACAAAAAAACTGTGTGCCGTTTGGTAAAAAAAGGCCGTTCCATTCGAGCGGCGTTACCATTTTAATATTTTTCGTACACCACACGCCTCGCTCAAAGAAATTATAAAATATCGTTTATCAAATAAAACGTTCTGATTTTTTGTTTACAGGCTCATGAGGCAGAGCTTTTTGGGTAAAAAAGATATGAAGCCGTCTGATTCGAAGTTGTCTCGTGGAGAATTGTTAGCTCGACTAGTGTGTGATTACCTGAAGTTGAGTGACTTGCAGTTCAGCTGCTTTCGAAACCGACTCTATATCCACGCCTTTCTGTTCACACTGTTGCTGCCAATACTCTAAGCTTTTCAAAAATTGAACATTGTTATTCTATACAAAATAAAAATGAAAAAGTAATTTTATTGATAAATATGTACTAATGATATTGATTGTTATTCAGTAAATAGTCACCCACACAAAAAACTCGTGAACAAATAGCTTACCAAATCCACAACTAAATATTCTTTACTTATAATTCAACTTCTCTCTAACTCTTGCTTATATCTACTGCCACTGCCATTAACTACCAACATAGTATACCACAAGAAAATTGTTCACGATAATAAGCATACTGCGGACCGCTTGTTTTCCCAGTGGCAACCAAACATTTTTTAATTCTGTATTTTAAAAAAAGCCTGTGAAAGAGAGAGAATACATCTAATGAGTAAAAGGAGACTGAGAATGAAATTATGAAACATGTAAAACTGTTATAGTGATAAAACATTTTAGACATGACAGTAGATGTATATTGTAATTATGATACCGGGTTCGATTTTCTCATTTTATCCATCTCACCTTACTTAAGGAAATTCCATATCACTCAACCCTCCTAATTCGTCTACCTCCTCTCATCTTACCGTAATATTTTAATTAAATACTTACAATCACATATCAATTTAACTTATACATCTCTATAATGTTGTATCTTACTTTATTAGAAAAAGAAAAGCATAATAAATAGTCAATTACATTTAAAGTGGCATTTTCCTCCTGTAGACGGTTAGAATCTTCTCTCATACGATGCAATTCTTTATCCTTAGAATTTTTTACACTCTACAAAAAAATTACAAGTTAATTATTAATAAGAATACAACATATTAACCCTTTCGTTCCTAAATTGGGACGCGCGTGGAAAATCTAATTATCTACCCGGAATAGAGTATTACTGTTTTATTTTTTTAACTCGATGCTGGCTGGGAAAACCCCATAACAACCATATATCACTAAATATACCAAGAGTTTGGGATTCCCCTCATTTTTTGATTGAGAAAATTGAATAATATTTAGGCCCTCTACTAATGCTTTTAAAAAAAATTTCCCAAAAAAATCCACTTTTCCCATCAATAATAAAAAAAAATAGAAATTGATGTATTTTATACCAATATTATATTAGTTCAACAATAAAATATGTTGTTTATTGTGTTTGGTGCTGATTGTGATCATGTAGGAGACATCTATGCATGAGTGTCCACAAGGAACATATGCCATCAGACGTCAAGCTCCACTACAAAACAATTTCATATACACAAAAACACAAACAACAAAGATATTTGTAATACAAACAACAAATTATTCATGATCCTATATAATTGCAATTTTATGATGTATTGTATGCGGTTTCATACAGGATTTTAGTTTGGGGGGGGTGGGGGTGGGGCTCCGAGTGTACTTCGCCAGATCCGGCATCTTCTCCTTCATCACTGGAAGACTCTGCTCCTGTTGCCTCATCTGCGTCCTCTTCACAATCGGGTCGGTGACTGCATACACATCTGGTCCTAGTAGTACATGTGGTAAAAAAAAAATTATAAAAGGAGAAGACAGTAAGTCAAACCGCAAAGTCTTGGTCGGCAAAGAAGCGGTTGTTTCAATGTGTTATGGAAGGCTACTGGGCTCAAACAATTTTTCGCTGCTTCTACAAAGCTCTGGAGATGACTGGATCCATAAATGAAGCTGCTGTGAAGAAGGTAACTTTTTTATAAATTCGACGAAGAACCGATGTTGTTGTTTTTTGCCGAGGAAGAAATAAGCGCATCAACTGCTGTGAGGTACTGTCGAAGCAGTCCTTGAAAGCTATTTTATATGCTTTTCCAATGCATTGGGCACCTGTGTATGCAATCTGAAGGTTCTAGCTATAAAGTAACTATTTTAAAAAATTTGGAGAAGCCGACCGGTCATCACCCGCTTAAAAGCAGGATCCGGAACGAAAGGGTTAATGTCTATTAGTTCTAAAGTTGTGCCATAATGAATTAAACATAGAATACTTTGAAAATATATCATGCTTGACTCCTCAACAAAAAAAATTAATATTTAGTATTACCTCAGCTTCATCTAATTGCATCTTCATAAAAGATAGTTTAGAAGACAGGGTCCTATTCAATTGAGGTAATCCCAATGATCTTGCCATATCAGAGCATTCGTGGATCTGAGAATAATATGAATTACAAAATAGCCTGTAATAATTTATTATTAATGTGATACTATTTACTTACCACATCAGTTTCATCTGTTCTCTGACGCATCTGTTGAATTTCTTTCTCCAGGTCTTCATTCTTTTCCTCAAGCTGTTGCAGTTGTTCTTCCAGATCAATAATTCTTTTATCTTTGTCAACTCCCGCTTCAAAAATTTTGACTTCAGAAGTTGCACCAGTTAGTGAATGAGAAATAGATCCTGTTCTCTGATAAGTTAATTCATTAATTGCAGATTGCCTTTCCAATAGAGCAAAATATTTATCTTTTATTTTAATAATCTTTTCATTGTCGGCCTGGAGCTTGTCTAGCTTAACTTGTCGCTGTTGCTTTTCAGATCTTAATGACTCCAACTCTAGCAGTAGCTCTGCTCTTTCCTCACGAATTGAACTCAAATTAGTCTGTAGGGTTAATATCTCTTTGTTAGCAGATTCTAAATCTGACTTGAAATCATCTGCATACTTTTCCACAGTTTGTAATTTGCCTTGTAGAACCACAACCTCATGTTGAATATTAAGCTTTACTGTATCAGTCATGTTGTCTTCCATAACCTTGAAAAAAAACACAATAATATTTTAATAATGTGTGCACCAAATTTCTATCTAAAATGCAAAAATTAAAATGCTCTAGAAATGAGAGGTACAATACATGCAACTATTTGCTTTCATTATACTTTAGTCTTGATATGGAAAATTTGATAGAAAACTTACAGTAACTTTGCCGGCAACCTCAGTGAGTGAAGTAAGGGGAGATTCATAAGCATTGTACTGATTTACTTCTGGTTCATTGGTTTCAACATCTCGATCTACAGCCGCAGAGTTATTGTCCTTTCTCAATGAACTTGGCTGCTGAAGTTTATCTTTAAAATAATTGATTTCTGCAGTACGTTGAGATAACAAGTCCTGAAGAAATTCCACTTTTTTTGAAGCTTCAGAACTGCTCTTGTTAGCATCTTCAAGTGTGACTATCACTTTATTTGACTGCTGTAGAAGAGCTGCTTTAGTCTCCTGCAATTCTTTGGTCAAGTTTTCACACTTTGATAGCTCATCCTTTACATTTCTCTTTAACTCTTCATTCTCTTTTTTCAGATTTCCAATTTCAGCATTTTTCTCCCGCAACAAATTATCAACCCTTTCCATTGGCCGGTATGCAACCCTTTCCATTAGCCGGTATGTAAAGAACTCTGAAGCTTGTAACTCTGAAGTCCTACTGTAATAATAGATGAGCAAAATATACTGTAAAGCATTACGACTTCGTCAAGTCCTCATCAATGACTGTTATTACATCCCAACTTCGTTATAAAATGTATTTTTATGAAGTCTGTATACTTTTTAAAAAATTAAGCGATAAATGATCACAAGTGAATGAATGAATAAATATATTTGAAAATTACATAATGTACCATAATGCAACAATAATAACTAGCAAGTTCTGGCACTTCACTGTTAAAAAAGGGGAGTTTGGAGAACTTAGTTAAACTAAAATAAAAACCATTAACTAATTTCGAAAAATAGGAGTGAAAAGTTCATGCAGCCTAGCCCTTTTAAGCAGTTACACTGGACCGCACCTGATAAATGTTGAATTAGGCAATCTATAGCTCTTGGTTCTGTAAAATAAAAACCCACTGATTGTGAATTAACATACCTTCTATATAATATTATATAATTATAATTTATATATATATTTATTTTTATTTTTTTTATTTATTTTTTTTTAATATTTCACTAGTTAAAATTCAATAAATACTACACTTTGATACCAACACCAATTGGAATTTTGGCTGTGGCACTGTGTCAAGCAACCTTTCTCAATGCTGCTGACTTAACTGACAAGTGGATGTATTCTGCTGACATTGATCCTGAACTGGACAAGTATGAAGAAGATTACGTTAGCGATAGACAATGGGTGACTCATTAACAGTTTAGTAAATTAGCTAAGCTATGTAGCTACTTAAATGCTTTTCTATGCCACACCCAATGCCATCCATACAATATTCTTTCCTGGTAGTTTCAACAGCAGTAGTGAATAATATTATAGTGCATGTCATCGAAAATACCGCACACAATTTGAAGGATTGATCAGAACAGAAAGTTGCAGTCTTTTCGTGGAAATACAGTATTATATTATATATTATATGTACACATAAATGTATACAGTGCGTCCAGTTTAAAGAGTAGAAAGTGTGAATCTTGAAAGTTAAGCCTTCTACTATCTAATTGTGCTTAGGCATCATACCATTCTTTACCTTGTAAGAACTTCTTCCACAAGTGCAAGCTGATTTATAGTGGCAGGAGTATAAGAACCGCACTTTTCCATTCACTTTCCATACATTGAGCGCTATTTTTTTTACATCACAATTTCTCCAGAACTCGTCATAAATCATACCTAAACTTTAGCCCTGCCCTACACACAATGGCTTAGGATGAAATTTTCCAATATCTGCCACAGGATGGACTACATCCAGAGAGTAAATACGTAGATGCCAAGTGAGCAGAAGCTTCTCTAACTTACAGTGCAAGATGAATCACAATCAAATGCTGATAGAGTCTTTAAAATTCAACAGCTCATGCTCACAGCTACGCCTAAGCCTTACTACCATACTGCAACTTAATGCTGTGAGGGATCCTTGGCGTTCAACAGCTCCTGTTTATAGCTGAGCTTCAGTACTCACGTGACAGTACTTATAGCGATGGTTTAAAAAAATAAATTACCCATTTCTCCAATCTAAAACTCGCCAGAATTAGCCTTTATCTCGCCAGAATTAGCCTTTATCTCACTGCAATTTACCCGGGTGTTTAGCAGGCACTTTAATTCTATACCGTGGTGTGCATGCTCTAACGCTGTGATTTCATGAGTAGGCAGTAATCGGGAGAGTTGAGTGGATAATAGCTAACTTTTCACATAAAAACACGTACATCTCCAGCCATAACCACAGGTTTATTCCCATAACCATATATTTTAACTGACTAAGTTTTATGAACATTAATATACACATGTGAATTAAATTTTAGATGTCTAACTTACACACAGCTGTACCTGTAGACAGCTTAAGAAAATATTATGAAAAGACCAACTTTTTATTCTAGACTCACTGTACCCAAACAAGCCATCACTAAAATGATTGCATTACAGAAGGTAAATGAGCCATTTGTATGAGTAATAGCACGGGTAACCGTACTATTTGGGATTAATAGCACAAGTAACGCAATTGAAATAGCACGAGGCGAAGCCTAGTGTTATTTCAATTGCTTTATAAGTGCTATTGACCACTAATAGCACAGGTTACCCGTGCTATCACTCGCTAATAGTAAGCCAGCTTTTAAATAAAATCTTTTGCAATTGTAGCTACACTGTATCTTTCACTCATTATGTCCTTATTTCAGGATTAGCTTCCGCTAGAACTTTCTTTTCAACGTACGACTCCTCCTAATCTGTTGTAAAACATTCCGTCTAATACGGGTAGAGGTTCTGTGGTAAAGAAGGACATTGTCCCCAACTAGCAACTACTCCAACTGTACGATTCCAAGGTTAACGCTCTACGCGTGCGCACTTAACCGTACTATTTCACTTAGCTACCGAGGTATTTCACTTAGTTTCCCACTTAGTTACCGAGGTATTTCAATTAGTTGCGCACTATTTCACTTTCCCCATGCGGTTTCAATTGAACAGCGATTTTTCCCATACATATTTGAATGGGCAACTTACGCGCCGTACTATTACTAGAATAATGGCATAAGATACAAGGATGGCACATCAAGTGGAACTGATATATTCAATGAAATAGAATTACAGTAGGAGACAAAATGAAGTTTCTGATCCATTATGTAGTATGACATTAAAACGACAGTTTTTTTACTGTAGTTTTTACCATTGCGTTCCGTACCGACTACACAGCCAACACTGTTTACTAAAATGGTAAAAAAAAGGTTAAGGTTTTCCGTCAATTCACTGATATATTCTAGCCAGAAACTCTTCCATAGTTATATCAGCAAGTTAAGACCTTGTATCCCCAGTTAAAAGCTACAGAGATAGCAAAAAAGCTCGTACAAAAATTTAACTTGCTTCAATAAAGCTGCAGACCGAAGTTTCGACGGGCACACAGCTATAACCAGGTCCGCACTTCGTAGGTCTTATGTTAGTTACTGATGGACCTCCAATAGTAAAAAGTCTAAGCCAGAGAAGGCCCTGACAGCGAGAAAACATCGATACTGTGCGGTAGTCCAACTAACAATTCTCCATAAGACAACTTCGAATAGGACGGCTTCAATTTCTTTAATCCAAAAAGCTCCATCTCTGGAGCCTGTAAAAAAAATCGGAATGTTTTATTGGATAAACAATTTTTTATACTTCTTTGAGCGAGGTATGCAGCGAACGAGAAAGACTAAAATGGTAACGCTGTCGAATGGAACAGCCATTTTTTACTAATTGGTGCATCGTTACCCCCCTCCCCCCCTCAATATTTAATTGTGCGGCGGCTGCGGAATAGAATTCGGAGCTTTATTTTGTCTCCTACTGTGCCTTAAGATTGTACGTGTATGGTATGCTTTAAGTTCATGGATGAACAATATCTACTCTCTAGGTAAAACTCTGATGGAAACAGTGAATCAAGATGCATGTAAGAAATAACTGCAATTCTAAAGTCACTTCACAAATAAAAAATAATAATAAAACTTGACATACGAATTAGGGATACATACATGTATATGGCCAGAGCGTAAATACCTAATACCACTTAACCACCTTCAGTAGTGATTGTGGTCAAAGTGTAAGTGACTCACTACCACTACATATCACCACCACAATACAACTATACTACCACAACGCCTGGCAGTGTGTAGGGCATACTGCACATTAAACGTGAAGGTCGCGTATAAAAGGGTGTAGCCGGGGACATATTTCGTGATCAGTGGAAAGTGGCGGCTGACAGTTTTTGCCACCAACTTTCGTAGACCTTTTTAGTAGCTTTACAGCAACTTAGCGCACACATAAGCTTGGAAATAATATCACATATAAGTCGTGAGCATCTTAACATAAGACAAAACAATAAACAAACAAGAAAAAATAACAACAACAACAAACGATGGGCTCTATATAGAGAAAGAAAAAGCACTGTTTGCCATGGACGCAGCTAAATTCAATTGCAAAATATATACAGCGTGCTAGTTTTGCAAGATACTACCCTGATGGTTCATCTTCAATCAAGAAATACTTTAGTACATACACACGGCATTGATAGATGAACTTCAGTATTACTCGCAAAAATGATTACATATAGCTTTTTTAGTTAGGCCACTCGTTGTTAACATGTTGTGGATCAACTAGAAAGGATAGTGAGCTATAATGGGAGGGGTTCTCTTTGCACGGCTACTTTTTTTAATTTGAATAGAAGGAGCTAGAGGTCAAAGGGCATGCCGGGGATCTTCCTTTATACACGGACCTCCGGAAGGAGTTGAGAATGTGGTAAACGAGGCCACAGATTTCTTGAACAGAGAATAGCATTGAATTATAAAGGCGACCTCTACATTTAAGTAACTTGGTACTTGTAGCTGTTGAATTCTTTCACATTTGTAAATATGAATACTAGTGGTGTGATGCATAGGAAGCCAAGCAAATGAATTAGAACTGTGTACATATCATGGGTTCTCAGACAATATACCAGCATACCAAGGGTTCATGTGAGTGGGGAGGGAGGAGGGGGAGGGGGAGGGGACAATGGGGAACACTCATCCTTTCCCCTGGAGTTCATTTTGCTCCCTTGAAAACTTATAAAATTTTTGAAGCAAACATAGTGACTCAAAGAGATTTATTACAATAAGCTTACTTATATAAAAATAAGACCTTACAAGTTATAATTTGTTGTTCATAATGCTGTCACTCTAATTTACATACTAGTCACACACGGAATGGGCTGCAATATGTTTTATCAAATATCCATAGTATTCTCCACTTAGCTACTTACATATGAAGGTGTGCATATAAGTAAGTTATATTGCCAAAGTAACCAAAGCAGTCTTTACTTACACGGTATATAGGTGCACACCACCCTTCCTCCACGGTAGTCTCGCGTAGCCAGACCCTTTACCAACCGTAACCGCTACGCGGGGAAGGAAAGGGTCTGGGAACATACAATACAACGACTTGTTCAGCAGCACCCCAAAAAGGGTGCTTAATTATCACATTCCAGCAAGCTTGCGGTATACTGTGTGACGTAACATCACATCTGGGAGGGTGAGAACGTTGCGTGACTTCGCCAAACTGGTGAAATTGTTTTCGTAGGCTCTTTATAAGCACTCCTGGCAAGCAATAAACGTACCAGCATGAATAGGAGAGCTGCTACCCGGCCGTGGCCGTGACGTCATTGGCTACCGCAAGCATTGGAGTGTGATAATTGGAGCACCCTTTTTGGGGTGCTGCTGAACAAGTCGTTGTATTGTATGTTCCCAGACCCTTTCCTTCCCCGCGTAGCGGTTAGGGTTGGTAAAGGGTCTGGCTACGCGAGACTACCTCCACGGGGCCATGCAGACAAGAATTATACAATTATTGGCTGCACTAGTCATATGACTACTATCACCCAAGGCTCTGATGCTCTCTAATACGAAGCAAACACACACATATATAATAGATACTTTCAATTACAAATAGTACAGTGCATTGTGTTGCTAAACCAAAACACTATCTACTTTCCAGGGGCAGATCTAGCACTAGAGACAGGGAGGGGTCAAAATATATTTAGGTCAAAACTCACAAAATTGTAAAATAATTGATGATTGATTGTGTTAAGATTTGTATAAATTTATGAGTGAAGAGCATAAGTTAATACAACTGTCTTGTAAACTTCATTGCTTTGGGTATATACATTCGTCCTTAACTTGGTTGGGAGGGCATTAAGTGACCATTTCACACTAATGTTTGGCATAGTACTGAAATAAAACCAGCTCTTTATTCAAAGGTAAGCTAGTAAGCAACAATCAATATTTGACTGTGAGTAATAAGGGGGATACAACCTCCCAGTAAATAACAATCACCTAGCTAATTCGCCAGCACCTACACCCGCCGGTAAAACGGTAAAACTAAGTAACGAACTCACAAAAGAGAAGTTTTTAGCCCGGGAGAGTTGGTAGATTGACGACAGAATAAGGCAACCAAACAAACATACAATGAGTCAAGTAACTCCACCCACGTAGTTACAGATTGCGGGTATTCATCCACTTTGCGGCATTAATTACGTAATATTGATTTTGATGCATGCAACAAACTCTTTACCTAATCGCAAATTGACCCTTTGGAGTAGTTTTAAAAGTTAGTCTGGCATAGCCCGCCTTTTACCTCCTTTATGTTGGGGAAGGCGAGGGAGGAAAGGGTCTGGGGAGTAGTACTAACGACCAGTTCTAGCGCCAGAATCTGGCGCTAACCACCAATTTTAAAACTGTACCGCAGCTGCTGGCCGCGAGTAGTGTGGCGACGGACAGCAACCTCACCTAAGGCAAACAAAGGTGCTATGGAGAGAGCTAAAACGTTTTTGGCTGTTTTCAAGAGCAAATGACTGCATTATTACTTTGTCGTCATAAAAAGAGTAGCTATCTGACAGACTTAGCTAAATACCCGAAATCTTACATTTTGTTTTCTCGGCCTCCTAGCTACTATCACCCAGTAGAATACGTAGTCTCGCAAGGCCGACCTCTTTCCCTTTTATTATCCGCTCGCGCGGGGGAGGGAAAGATGGTCTCTGGTAGAAGCTTGTACATCTTTTCGTGTCATTCCCCTGGATTCATGGGGAATCTTTCTATGTATTGCTTATGTAGAGGTGTGTCGGCCGCGCGAGACTATAGAATACGGTGGGAAACGCAATAAATAGCAATATGGAACAGCATTTGTAATGGTGCCTAATGGGGCCATAACTTGAATGTGCAGCAAATCACTTCCACCTGAGCATTGCCAAGAATGCAACAGATTTGTGAACTTGCATTTTTACTTACAACAACAGACTAATTTGATAAGTGCAACAATGTTTATGAATTGATTGATCATCATGTTAACTTTTTTAACTATCTCAAGATTGGGTGTGTGTGGTGTGTGTGTGTGTGTGTGTGTGTGTGTGTGTGTGTGTGTGTGTGTGTGTGTGTGTGTGTGTGTGTGTGTGTGTGTGTGTGTGTGTGTGTGTGTGTGCGATCTGCCTAAGCTGATGATTTTACAAAAGAACTTCAGTAACCCTAACATGGTTAGGTGAATGAGTTACCACTTTACTCTGAGAGAGTGTTAATGACTTCAATTCTGTGAGGCTTATTGACATCTAGTACAAGTTTCCCACAAGGTGCATGGCTAACCACTCCCCATTATAAAGTCCTGCCTCTTGCCATTCAGGTGTGTGTTGTGTGTGTATGTGTGTGTCTATATTCCATTCGTAACATTAAAATGTGCACAGGTGGAGCACAGAATGGTAAGCACAAAACTGGTTAATGCTTTTGTTTAGTACTTGTGTATACTACCACAAACTTTCATTAAAATTTTCAGTAAGAGTTGTAGCTATGTGTCACAAGTTACAAACTAATGTGCTAAATGGTTTCCAGCAAAGTTAGTTCTGTAAATTGATGAAACAAACTGTTTTTGAGTGAAGACCAATATATGTGACGGTCTACCGGATAACCCGGCACAACACAGCATGCATAATGTCAGGAAGACATCAATTAATTTCTTAAAATGTATTAAATAAACCTGAGGAAGGAAGAGTTCGGTTTAATATATTGGGAACTACTTAAGCTATGGCAATATAACTTGGAGAGAGCTCAATATTTGGGCAACTACCACTCTGTAGGTCCAAAATAATAATAATAGTAATAATAATAATAATAATAATAATAATAATCATTTGATGGGGGCCGCGTTGTGCCTGGTTTTCCTGTGGATGATCACATATGAAATTCATCTTTAAAACTGTCTCTACAATTACGTATATATCACTTCAGGACAAGGACTGTTTGTGCTGGTCAAAAAAAATATATTGTGCTGGCTGAGTGCTTACTTGAGCTCAAGTTGTAATATGTGATCTAATTAAAATACTTGTAATGCTACTTGAGAGGTTGTGAGGTGTTAACGTAATGGATAATTGTAATTAGTCTCATTATATTGATTACCAATTTTTTCTGTTAGTACCAAAAAAAATTATTCAGAATACAAAGATGTAGCCATTTTAACCTAGCTTTACAAATGTATTTAACTGATTTCTTAATACTCAATCTACCTTACGATTATTAGTATCTTGTTACTTACAGGTATAAAATTATGACTAAACTGTTTAATATTAGGTGGCTGTTGGGAACAAATCAGGTTATAAGCAATATCAATTACAAACACCACACAGAAGACACATCAGCTAAGCAGCTGCCAGAGGACATAAGAAAAGTGTTGCTGATCAGTGCTTTGCTGATCCCAGAATAAGGGAATACATTATGCAGAAAGTTGCACGTTTGATCCATAGTGAAATGAAGATGTTGTGTTCAGTTGAAGTAAATACAGTACTACAGAGAGATTTTAATGCTTGAAAGAGTTCAAATGGAAAGAATTTATTTCAAATTGAACACAACGCTCATTTATGGCATGTATAACAAAAACCAAGCAACCCTGGTCAAATTGAGTGGCAGTTATTGGAATGTGTTTTGCAATTTTGTTGAAATACAGGTACTGCCAGATGAATTTATACACAAAATCATAGCATTGTTACTATATGCAGGACACAGTGGCAAACAGGTAGAAAAATGGTTTAATGATGAATCAAATTAATTTTACTGTTTGAGTAGGTAATATGAGAGATTACAGAAATTATTCCTGACAGTTTCACACAAGATAACCATAAGAATGGTGAAGGACTTGGGGAAGGATTTTGACAAGCCTGTCAGAGAATGGAGGGACTCACTGTTGCCATCTCTGACTACTGATGTTGAGGCTGTAAGCGACATTAAATTTAGAAAGGGAGGGGACCAGTATTGCTACCATTACATCAGCAATGTAATCATTACGATTAGCTACCAAGTACATAGTTAGCAAAAGTAGTCATTACGATTACGACTCATGAGGAGCCGAAAGAATCCGTAATGATTACAATTACAACAATTACTTTTCAATTACATGTGGTACAAGAAATTTGTATTTAAACGAGGTCTTGTATTTTGCAAACAAGTGGAAAATAGAACTGTCAATTTTTGTCATCAACTTCCCCGAGACCATTTTAGTACGCATTATAGTCCCCCTTCCCCTCGGATAGATCCTGGCTACAACTTTTATAAACAATTTTAATATTATCATAACTGCAGGAAACACAAGAAAAACAGGAAGCAGAACTTGACAGTGCAGCATTTTGTATCTTTGATCTTCTAAATCGGACACTGAATCAGAGTCAGACTCAGACGAAGAAATGTCTGATTAAGAAGAGAATGCTATCAACATATATGAATTATTCTCTTCTAGTGATGAGAGCTGCACACTCTTGACAACATGACTCGGGATTCTCTTGTGTCTTAAGAATTGCAGGTAGCAAGGCCACCAGAAGTATTGGAAAGATCCCTTCCAATACAGGAAGAATACGTCCAACTAGCATGCAGAAGGTTTCGTTTGTGTGGTGTCAATTTAGATAAAAATGTTCGAAGACATCGCATGCATTCAGACAGAGAGACCGAGTCTCTGCATTATTTCTACTCTTACGGTGTCCTAAACAGAATAGATTTTAGTGCTCGATCTGATGTTAGAATGTTACATGTGGCAAAATGGTTGCATATCAGGCTGACAATATGGATCAAAGTAAGGACTATGAAGGAGACAGGCAACCTAAGTCAACTATTTCCAGCAGCCAAGATGACAGATGCTGTAATAATTGCCCTATTCAACAAGAATATGGAGCCTTCGAGCCTTCAGAGTTAGTACTATTGAGAATGTTATAATGAATAAAAGTAACTTATGATACTGCATTTTTACTTTGCAATACATCAAGTGTCACTGTGTGGCGGGGTACTGCTAGTAATAATAAATACATATAAACAAATAATTATAAAATAATAATAATATATAAATAAGTAAATAAATAAATCCATGGTTGTGTCTATAGGATACCCCTATCTGCGTCATTGCGAGGCCCCACCCACAACAGGAAGTGAAGCATTAAGGAAGCTAATTATGCAGTTCAATAAAGTGAAAATATTCCACTGTTACAACAGTTTACAGTAGTTCGGCCTTGGATTTTCCTCTGGACTTGAACTCTGGTTGGTTCCTGCAAGTAGGGCAGTACCATTTTCCTTTAGGAATAGTTTTTATCTTTAAACACCTGACATGGAACCATTCAATTTACAATTGGAATTGTCACAACCTGTCATTTCATCTCCTTCACATTCTGGCTCTCTACAATAGCAGTAAGTTGTGCTGTGGTCTCCACTCTCTGAATTATTTGGACTTGAGGATGGTCCAGGTAATTCTGACTTTTCCAATATGGAGGAAGAGGAAGTAAGAGGACTGATTTTCCATTAATATTCCAAGCAAACATATCTTTTACTCAACCACTTCTTACAAACTCGTTGACCGGCTTTAAAACTTGTCTTGCTGAAACTAAACTGGTTTGCAAAACCAACTAGGTCACTATCCTCTATGGGAGGAAGAGGCTGTTTTTTTATTCCTGAACCTGAGATGAGGAAGGAGTCTAGCCCATTGATCAAAGAAATCTTCTCTACATATCGTGATTTAGCCGCTCCCACTAGAATCGAGCATTTTATGGAAAGACGTTATGTGCACAGAACGGCTGACCCTCACCTTTGACCTCACGCAATGTCTTTGCGCGCTCTTGTTGGTAGCTTTCACCTTCGACCTTTGTGGAAAGTTGTCCTTGGTGACCCTGCAAGATTGATTTAGGAGGTGGTTCGTTAGTTTGGTTGCTCGTTGTTGGCTAGGCTGCTTTTGTGCTACCTGTGAGTGATGATAAAGGAGAAGAGGACTGCAAAGGCAGGAATTCACTTATGCTATGGATAACAAGTATGTGTACTAAATACTGTGATGTGTAGTGTTTAATAGATAGCTAATGAATTGTATTTAGGAGTTTTGCAAATTATTTGACATGACAAAAAAAAACAGAGTTTTCTTTAAACACCTCTCCCCGCCAAACTTGTAAAGCATGTAACTGTCTGAACTAATCATTTCTGCTGCCAATTCATTGCTGAAAGTGTGGATGAGTAGCTAATAGCACGGGTAACAGTGCTATTAGGGATCAATAGCACTCGTAAAGCAATTGAAATAGCACTCGCCGAGTACTATTTCAATTGCTTTACGAGTGCTGTTGATCCCAAAAGTACAGGTTACCCGTGCTATCACTCGCTAATAGTAGGCCATCTTTTTTTTTTAATCATTTGCACTTGTAGCTACACTGTATCAGTCACTCACTATCTTTGTATTTCAGGATTAGATTCCTCTGGAATTTCGGTTTCAACCTATGGCTCCGTCTAATATGGGTAGAGCTTCTGTGGTTACAGAATGACATTGTCTCCAACTAGAATCTCTCCAACTGTACGTTTCCAAGGTTAATACTGCATGCGTGCACACTTATCCGTATTATTTCACTTAGCTGCTGTGGTATTTCACTTAGTTTCCACTTAGTTACCATGCTATTTCACTTAGTTACGTGCTATTTCACTTAGTTACGTACTATTTCACTTTCTCTGTGCGACTTCAATTGAAGAGTGACTTTCCCACACATTTTTGAATGGGCAATTTATCAGTAAATTGTTTGTAATGTGAATTTGTTCTAACAGCCAATATTGTTTATTAAATATTAAAACTTAACCCGACGTTTCGACTTCTTGCTGAAGTCCTCGTGCCGTACTATTAAATTTAGAAATTGTTGTGACAATACACCATCTGACAAGGAATAGTCTGAGAATCATTAACATGAACAAACTCAAAACATGTTTCATTTTGGTTTTCTTCATATACATGTTCCATATCATCGTCAGGAGTGGCAGTAAACACTCGGCCACTGTAACTAATGAAATCATAAAAAATACAATATTAAAGCTATATGTGACATACGGTAATCAAAAGACTGCTCATTCTGACAATGGCTAAAACCTTCTTTTGCTATGTACCCTTTACCAATTTTTTGTACCATTCGATCAGGAGTTTACGGCTTCTTGTTTTACAACCTTTGAGGCTATTAAAAGCTTCTGGCGAATTTAGCCATTTTAGAGAAGAAGAAAGTAAGGACAGATAGTTAGCTACCTGTGCAGCAGTTTTCCTTAGGATTAGAACTGTAGAAAGTAATGATGGAGCCTCAGGGAAGCCAGTATAATCAAGCAGTACTAAGTCCAGTAGCAATAGATGTCTACCTATTACAGGTATTAGTAGGAAGAGGTGATGAATCTGTAATGATAGAAAGAGTACTAGGAGTGTGAGAGCAGCAAGCAAGAGAAGGTTTGATTCAGTTTATTTGAATGTTAGAAGTGAATGTCATACTATTCTGTGTTGAAACCACTTTATTTACCTGTATAAAGTTGGGTTTTTTCTATAGCCTTACTTTATACATTAAAATATGATGGGAAGAGAAATGTATTTTATTTTATCACTTTTTAAAAGTCACTGATGAAGGCTACATGGAGCCGAAACATTTGAACTATTATTACAGATACTACAGAAATTAAAAATAAATATATTTTAGTATGAAGCTGTATATTTTTATGTAGTAATAATGAATCTTTATGTAATACTTAATTAAGTTATTTTACCATCACTTCATCCTTGGTCGTAACTTGTGATACCTAATTTTTTAATCAGTGAATGAGTATTGATCAAAACTGAATCTTGTCATTCATTAGTAGTGTATGCCTGTGTGTGCAACTAGTTTCCTGTGTAGGAATGTTTCTTCTATAATATATAGAGCTGCCGTTTCTTTCCTGTCACTAACCTCTAAAATTAATGTTGTGGTTTTTTACCACACTTTCTTGACCGTTCCATTTCTGCATTATACTACAGTATGTGTTCATGCATGCCTCTACCTCTTGTTGTGTTACAACTGACTCCAATCTAGAGATCCAGAACCGCCGTGTTAGTGAATATTTTTAAGAGACTATACCTCTCAGCTAGAGTTTGATAAACTGTTTCTAACAATTTCTTGGTGGGATCAGCTTGCAGAGTATAAGTTGAATTTCATGATTGCATTTATTCACTTCAATGTGTTTTGTTTTTCTATTGCTTTTCCTTGTAGTGGGATGGAGTGGGTGAAGCTGCTTTCGATGTCTCTGACTTAGACTAGCTGTGAATGATGGCTCAAGAAGTGTCAACATTTGATCATAGAGTTACCTGACATTGCTGAAGTGATGGCAAGGTGAGTGTTCTCTAGAGTGTGTTTGTAATAAGGAAGTATTGATTCCAATAGGTCTACATTGCTAGAATGTATCACCAACACTCGGAGCAATTAGTAGCTCTGGCTAGCTTGTTGTGGTCACCTAGGACAAAAGTGTGTGTGTTTGTGTCTATAAATATACATGTAAGTATGTATGTCAAGTAATGTTATCAGATGTCACTGTATATGAGACCAGTACTATCGCAAGATGTTGATAATCTTAGTGATCTGAATGCTAGTCCGTACTCTGGCAAGTTTCTGAAGGCTGATCTTATGCAATATAACCTGTGGTTTCCCCCTAAGTGAATTTGTGCCTCCCAAAAATTGCCGATTTAATTCCTGGACACTATTGCAGTCAAGGAGTAACTAATGCAGTAACATTAACACATGATCCTGTGACTGTTCTGTTGGAAGATGTCTATTATTTCAGCTAACTTTATTTTGTGTAATCTATGACCTTCAGTGGCATTGGCATCAGCTGTGTCTAGTTCAGTTCTAGTTAGGAGGTTATACCTCCATGTATTCTACATAAAAATGAGTCTATATGTAGGATAACAAGTTCTGTTCTGTTAGTCAGTTTTGTTATTTAGTTGTTATGAGTTTCATATCACTAAATTACCAGCTGTAACTGCCAAGTAGAACGCTTGGTTTCCCTCAGTTGGAACATCTCTAAAAATATTTCAGTCTGCGGAACGTTTTAGTTCTTTTAGAACCTTTTAGAGGAGCCCTGCAAGGCAGTCAAGTGTGGGCATATCTGAACAATTTTTCAAATTTTATCCATCTGTGTCTCTGGCTTGTAGTTTATAAGCACATTATTTATTCCTGACAGGCTTTAGGACCTATTTTGATCACGTCATATTTAATCTCGCTTTACTGAACCCTTTACCTACTGCTATGCGGCGGGTAGGCTGACATTAAGTAGTTTGTTCAGTTCCCCTCACTAATTGGGAAAACCACAAACAATAGATGACATAATAAGGTGGTATATCCTGTGACGTAAGACTGCTCTAACTTTTTGTGTGTGTTGTATTTCTATATGGCTGACTGAGTTGAATAATTCATGTGCCATGAAATATCTTAGTGGTTATTCAGTCATTCTCAGCTGAAATAATTATTGGCTGTTAGAACGAGAAAAATTTCTTATTATCTTAGTAGTTTTACCCACACTAATTAAGCCCACCATCACATCACCCGAGCCCAGGTAAAGGTCGGCAGAGGACCTGCAAATACTGCGACCATTTGGCTAAGTGATCATGTGTGGGGTGTCACATGTGGAGCAATGGCATCCGGGCACGAGTACATTAGTCCTGATAGCCACTGTTCTCAGTGCTTGTAGCCTAAGCCTAGCAGCTACCTGTTACTTCCTTGCCAGAATGGCTGGTTCACCCGACACTATTAGCTCTCTAAGGATGGCTGCTCATCAGTGTGGTATTATTTAAATAGTATGGGGCTGGAGATATACACTACTGTACTCTATGTAATTAGCTTTCTGTAGGTCAGGTTGGATTAATAGGATCTAAATCATCAATCAGTGGTGAAAGGCCTTCATTGATGCAATCAGCTGAAAATAGGAGTTCTATGGCTTGATAATACATGGGCATGCTGCCGGTCCATTTGCCTTGCTTAACTAGTACAGTTATGTTAAGAGTTGGACTCTAGTTCTAATGCTGTTACTCTACCCAACAGTTGCAATCTCTAAATCACGAAATCATGCTGCCAACCCTCGTTATGATCAGGCGTAGGCCTTCGTTACAGGTGTGGGATGCATTGCCGGCTCCCACTATTCTTATTCGAACCTTCATGCAAAAATTTATGATCATCATTGTCCATTGCATGTTAGTAACTATGTGCAGTATTTAGTAATGGCCGTATTGCCAAGATTGGCTCTGTCAAAGTGATCAGTATTCTCAAAAGCTTGGAAACTCCTGAATCAGTCAGGTTGCATGCTGTAATTGATATTTATGCTGACATGAGAGTGTTACATGAGAAGGGAGGCGGAAGCAAATAGGTTACATAATGAGAGAGATTAGAGAATGAACTGTAGTGCTGGATGTGTCTTGGGACTCATAAGCCACACTACACTATTGCCAGTGTGGCATTATAGAGCGCATGGATAGGCAGTTCTAGTACATATAGTAGATTTCCACCAAATAAAGGTGTGATGGTCTGTCCGGGGCCCCTTTGAAAGTGTCTATGCAGGGCACGCTGCCCTTCACTCTATTTATTCTTACACTATCACAGTCGCTGCCTGTCTATTCTCACATGATCAGGCTCCCTGCCTGTCTATTCTCTCACTCTCGCTGCCTGTATATTCTCACATGATCAGGCTCTCTGCCTGTCTATTCTCTCACTCTCGCTGCCTGTCTATTCTCACACGATCA
>WLWD01005211.1_pt1 | contig 26623 bp, 12 predicted proteins | sample 6712731 | NCBI WGS metagenome assembly WLWD01 (sample SAMN12718690, study PRJNA576275) | sponge metagenome | isolation source: marine sponge | host: Mycale hentscheli | place: New Zealand: South Island, Marlborough, Capsize Point | collected 2014-11-01 | reverse complement strand
CACCTAGCATAATATTACACCACATGGTGTGTCTGGCGGTATCTACCACTATTAATATGCTAAGAAATAGATTTTCTATTTTTAAATGTATGTACTCAACTTCTTTGTTTGTTTGTTGTTTTTGTTGTTTCTTTGTTTTGTTTGTTTGTTTTATTGTTGTTGTTGTTTTGTAGGGCTTTTATTTAATTCCGCTACTGACACTCTCACCTTGTCTCCGATCTTCGAGTGGTTTAGTGCAGATTTCAAAAAGGAGTTTGGAGGAGTGTTGGACTACATGATTCGTATTCTACCTGATGATATTGCTCATCAGATAAACAACCATCCACCCACGATGAAGTACTTTGACTATGACTGGGATGTAAATGGTATCCCACCGTGCAAGTGTTAGCTAATTGTGTATTATGAAGAACAATTTTTAATTTTTTTTTTTTTAATTACCAATTCATGATTTGTCATTTAATTAAAATGTATTTGTGCTCTAATATAATTCTTTTGCACAGTGGCATGCATATTCTTGTTCAGGTTTTGTTGTTGTTGTTTTGTTTGTTTATTTTTGTTTCTACTTATAATGTGGCTAATCATCAATAGGCAATGGAAGCCATCTCTAGTGAATTTTATGTGAAAGATTAATAGAATAATCACTGTAGCAGTGAGTGAATACTGCATGCTCTTCCTCATCCAAAACTCTCTTTGCTACACCACTAGTAGAGCCAGCAAAGAGAGTTTTGGATGAGGAAGAGCATGCAGTATTCACTCACTGCTACTGCCACTCTTTAAACTTAACAGCTAGTGATTATGTTAAGAATTCTAAAGTTATGAAATTATCATTGGAAGTTACCCATGAAATCACTAAGTTGATTAAACTCTCTCCACGACGAGATAACATTTTTCGTGAGCTAAAAGGTGAAAGTGAATTAAAAAATGAAATTAATCCCTTGAGCATTCGACTTCTGTGTCCTACACGATGGACTGTGCGAGCCAATTCTTTGTTAAGTGTTCTCAACAGTTACTCTACATTGCTAGGCACCTGGGAGATGGCAGTAGATGCAGCAAGAGAGGCTAAATCACCTCATGGTGTTGCATGTGCATAAAGAACTAACAGATGATTTGGATTTGATTAGTATTGCTAATGAATTTGTAGGTGACTCTGAGCACAGACTTAAACTGTTCGGTACTTTCTCTTAAACAAGTTATCATTTGGTACTTTCTATTAAACAAGTTATCATTTGGTACTTTCTCTTAAACAAGTTATCATTTGGTACTTTCTATTAAACAAGTTATCATTTGGTACTTTCTATTAAACAAGTTATCATTTGGTACTTTCTCTTAAACAAGTTATCATTTGATACTTTCTATTAAACAAGTTATCATTTGGTACTTTCTATTAAACAAGTTATCATTTGATACTTTCTATTAAACAAGTTATCATTTGGTACTTTCTATTAAACAAGTTATCATTTTGGTACTTTCTCTTAAACAAGTTATCATTTGATACTTTCTATTAAACAAGTTATCATTTGGTACTTTCTATTAAACAAGTTATCATTTGATACTTTCTATTAAACAAGTTATCATTTGGTACTTTCTCTTAAACAAGTTATCATTTGGTACTTTCTCTTAAACAAGTTATCATTTGATACTTTCTATTAAACAAGTTATCATTTGGTACTTTCTCTTAAACAAGTTATCATTTGATACTTTCTATTAAAAAGTTGTCTTTTGGTATTTCTAGTAACCAAGTTTATCATTTGGTACTACTTTATTAAACAAGTTGTAATTGTAATTTCTTTAAACAAGTATCATTTGGTATTTCTCTTAAACAAGTTATCATTTGGTACTTTCTCTTAAACAAGTTAATCATTTGGTACTTTCATTAAAAAAGTTATCATTTGGTACTCCTTCTAGTAAAACAAGTTGTCATTTGGTACTTTCTTTATTATTAACAAGTTAGATTTGGTACTTTCTATTAAACAAGTTATCATTTGGTACTTTTCTTAAACAAGTTATCATTTGGTACTTTCTATTAAACAAGTTATCATTTGATACTTTCTATTAAACAAGTTATCATTTGGTACTTTCTATTAAACAAATCATTTGATACTTTCTATTAAACAAGTTATCATTTGATACTTTCTATTAAACAAGTTATCATTTGGTACTTTCTCTTAAACAAGTTATCATTTGGTACTTTCTATTAAACAAGTTATCATTTGGTACTTTCTATTAAACAAGTTATCATTTGGTACTTTCTATTAAACAAGTTATCATTTGGTACTTTCTCTTAAACAAGTTATCATTTGGTACTTTCTCTTAAACAAGTTGTCATTTGGTACTTTCTATTAAACAAGTTGTCATTTGGTACTTTCTCTTAAACAAGTTATCATTTGGTACTTTCTCTTAAACAAGTTATCATTTGATACCTTCTCTTAAACAAGTTATCATTTTTTGATACTTTCTCTTAAACAAGTTATCATTTTTTGATACTTTCTCTTAAACAAGTTATCATTTTTTGATACTTTCTCTTAAACAAGTTATCATTTTTTGATACTTTCTCTTAAACAAGTTATCATTTGGTACTATCTCTTAAACAAGTTATCATTTGGTACTTTCTATTAAACAAGTTATCATTTGGTACTATCTCTTAAACAAGTTATCATTTGGTACTATCTCTTAAACAAGTTATCATTTGGTACTATCTCTTAAACAAGTTATCATTTGGTACTATCTCTTAAACAAGTTATCATTTGGTACTATCTCTTAAACAAGTTATCATTTGGTACTATCTCTTAAACAAGTTATCATTTGGTACTTTCTATTAAACAAGTTATCATTTGGTACTTTCTATTAAACAAGTTATCATTATCAATACACAATTTTTTCATCACATATTTCAACATTATAATATACTATAATTCTATATGATTAAAAAAAGTACACTAACCACAGAGGAATCAATTACTGTAATAGTGATAGCTAGCTAACTTCCGCTGTGGTGGGCGTGGTCACAATGGTGTTACCACCAATGTCCAGGAGCTTCTTGCTCCTCCTCTGCTGTTGTTAGAGTGCTTCAGAAAACGATGGCCTTTCGGTGTGGTGTTAAGCTACTTGGACGACGGCAGGCGGCGTCTTCTCGTGCTGCCAGTTCCTCCGCGAGTTTAGGGAAGGGTTCGGAGAGAGTGTTCGTCGTCGGAGTTGGCGTGACTAAATTTTCAAAGGTACAGTGAGTGTATTTGTAGCTCTTTCAAAGGTACAGTGTATACATATATAGCTAGCTATTGGATACAAATATTGGAAGTGGAGGCTACACAAGATTAGTTTTCTTGTTGGTTTCTAAGTGCAGCATGCAGGAATAGGAATTCATGACCTATGATTATTTTATATGAATAGCCTCTTGGTGTTGAAGGACCATCTTATACTGTACTAGCCAAAGAAGCTGCTTCAAAGGCGCTGGAAGATGCAAGACTTCCCTATGAAGCTGTACAAGCAGCAGTAAGTTTAGTAAAATAATGAATTTGTATGTCAGCAAAACTTACAGTTCTCCTTAACGGTATAAAGCCATTCTAATTGTCTGAATGACCACTAACTTGTGTCCAAGCATTCAGCTGCATAAAATAAGAACGGCGAGTTTGTTTTTATTTGTTTGTTTTGGTTTGTTTGTTTGTTTGTTTTTTTGTTTTGTTTTGTTTTTAACAAATACAGAACTACGTACTCACCTTAGATTTTCCAGTTAGTGGTAGCTTAAATATTGTAGGAATTCTGACTATCTAAATTACTCCTTGACAAACAAACCAGCAAGCACTCGGCTACTAAAAGAAACGACAAAGTTTTTAAAATTTATGTCTGGTAAAGGATTTTCAATGCCATAGTAACCACTCTGTATTAACAAACATTAAGAATGTAAAAATTGGTGGCCAAATTAAAGGAATGCTCAACTTAATTCTGGATTGTTTGTGTGTAAAAATGGAAAGCAAAAAATTTGAGTGTGCTTGATCTCTGAACAGCCCTCTCATCTTCTCTATTTAATGTCAGGTATGGTGTTCTGTGGGTGGAGTTAGTGCTGTTGTGGTTTTTCCTGGAAGTGACCTGGATGGTTTGTGCGGTGGCTCTGCCAGCTTGTGGTGGTCAGTATTATCAGTGTGAGGGGTGGCGGCTATACTTTTTAAAAGAGAACCTTAGGTTCTACTAGGGCTAATGCAGGTGTCTTGACTTTTCTCAAGAATTACAGAGAAGTTTTAATACCATAAATTCTCGGCCATGGAGGGCCTTCTAGTGGTGAACTAACAAAAATGATTATGAGGCCCCTCACGGGAACCATGAAGGTCTCATTTGCCACCTCTTTTATCACATCTCTCTCTCTCTCTTCTCTCTCTCTCTTCTCTCTCTCCATAGCACTTAAAATCTGGTCACTCATATTCTTTTTATTAGTTTACCACTAGAAAGCCCTCCATGGCCAAGAATTTATGGTATTGAACTTTCTCTGTGATTCTTGAGAAAAGTCACAACACCTGCATTAGCCCTAGAAAAAGGTTCTTTTTCTAAAAGTTGTGATCATGACTGTTATGATAATACCAAATTAAGTCATCTTTTCTTACATTTCTCAAAGACGAAAGTATTGAAAGATAAATAGATAAGTGTTATTATCTAAAAGTTAAAAAGTATTCCTTCTGATAGCAATTGATAGTAATCCTCAAAAAACAAAAGAATTCTGAAATCAACTTACTAACTGAAAGAACTTCCCTGAATGAGGAAGTCGGTGCAGGCACAAATATTAAATAGAATGTTACTCTCAGTTTAGAGGGGGAAAACCTGAGCAATAAAGATGCTAGAAATGTATCCATTACATTTCTGTACACTCCTTATTATTTGAATTTGTGAGGAAGAGAAGCTCTGTGTGCATTCTAAATAATGCACATGTGCCTAGGAAACTCATTGCTACTCTCTTTACCATGAACATGTGCATTTACTACTGTGATAACAAACCTTGACTATCAAATCAGATTGTTGTCCACAAACATGCTCTTTAATAACTACCAATGAAGAAAAGGTTTATCTGTATGGACATCGGTGGATTTAAGAAATTGTATTAGTTTTTCCCACTGCTGGTTCTTTTCTTGCTACAGCAGGCTCATAGCTTGTAGCTGAGCTTCCAAATTAAAGGAATAGTTAGATTGTGAAATTTTCCATGCTCACACCAAAACTTGTGGATTGTTAATTGGCATGCTGTCGTAGAATCACACACAAACAATACATTAAGACCTGAAAGTAAGGAACGATAGCTAGTTGCATTGAAAGCTAGGTAAGCCTGTTGTCCAAATGATCATCAGCAATATTTTACATTATTAATAGACGAAGGTTTGTCAGTGTTTATCCTACTCATGTAAGGACCAAATAGAGCAGCTGCATCTGTAATAACCAAATCAGAATCCACCAAATCGAGCCTATCCTTACCTTTCCATGAGTCAAAGTGTACCAGTTTCAAATAAGAGAAAAGCTATAAGATTTATGGAGTCTGCTAAGCTTTATACTTCGAGGTACAATAATTTTACCAGTCTTGCACACATGTGAAAGAGTTATGGTAAGATTAAAGCTCCTTTCCTGTACGTGAAATCCGTTTCCAGAATTTCAGAAGAGGAAACAGCTACGACATAGATCATTGGTTAATCAGAATGATGATTTAAGACCTTTTATTGTGCGTTTTGGGCTAATTTTTAAGAAAATATGTGAAGCTGTCAGCTCCACATGGGTACTAGCTTTTGTCACGTCGTAATCACATGAGCAAATAACTTCTTGCTGCCCATGGTAGTTTTACTTTATGCGGTGAAGGGGAAATTAAAGGTGTACTGGAAGTGGAGGTTCACGTTCATAATATATGCCAGTGAATGTCTCTGGCCTGTTTAGCTTCTTCTCTTATGAAGACAGCATTTACATCTACCGTTTTCATTGCTCGAGCTAATATTGATGCCCAATTAGAATAGATTACCCAATAAATTATTCATTTGGTCTGAGATGATTTTGTAATAGCTAGCCAATGTATAATAGCACTGAGGGTTCACACTTTTTTTATTGCTGTAGAACTTTTTATAGTTCCATTTCACCTCGTCAAACTATTCTTCACTGTTGTATCAAGCTGGAAGACAGATAGTAGAGGAGGTGTGCGCTTCAAGTTAGCCATCTGACCTAGTGTTTGAGTCTTATTAAGACTATGAGCAGTTGTTAGCTAGTTGAAGTTACATATTCCACCTCTTAGCTCTTTAGTAGCCTAAGCCAACAATCATTTGGGACCTCTTGGGTTTTTTGTTTTGTTTTTACAACAAAGCCAAATTGCTATTTGTAATTATTTGACTCTAAGCATAGCTGACTTAGCTGTAATGATGTATTTCATTATTTCTTTCTTTTATTTTCAATATGTGAAAATGAACAAACAATCCCAGTGCCCATTTCCTTCATTACATCCTTCTTTTCTCATCTCTTTCCTTCCAGCCTCCTTAATATTGAAATTAAAACGAAATGAAAATCAAGCTCAACGGTTAATACTTTTGCTGATATTTTTCATTGCACACATTTACTCTTTTGCTCACATCACAGAATGTAGGCTATGTGAATGGGAGTTCTACAAGAGGTCAAAGGGTACTATATGAAATGGGACTTTCAGGCATTCCCATAACAAACTGCAACAACAATTGCTCAACAGGTAGTACTGCCCTTTACCAATCCAGAAATGTAATCGCTGGCGGACTGGCAAGGTGCACTTTGGCACTGGGATTTGAAAAAATGCAGGTGAGTTTGTTTGTTCAAGTTAATAATTTACTTTTCTCGTTCAGGAGGTGTTTATTCATTCAAATGTTTGATTCGTTATTTTTTGTTGGTTCATAGTGATAGAGCAAAGAATACCAAGACACTGTCATAGTTATACATACAAGTTTAAGCCAATTCTTGATATAACAAGGGAGGATCCAGGGGGATACGAGAGGGCCAGCCCCCTCCTCCCTCTGAATCAATTGAAAAATTATGATGTACAAAGGTACCAATACAGGCAACTCTGTTTATTGGGCAACTGCATGCTAATATAGATGTTCAATGTACTCTCTAGTAACTCTTTACTCACAGAAATTTAATGATTATTTTGAAGGAATAAGAAAAAAATTATTCTTCTAATTCGAAAGGTAGTTAGGCGTTCCCGTCATTTGTGCTGAATCACAACACTTCATATTGTTATTACATTATTTGCTGACCTAAGTCCACATTTATTTCATTTTTCAGAAAGGTTCTTTAAGCGTTGAAGGTGATGATGTCAATCCATTAGGTAAGGCAGGTATTATATTATTCTAAACATTGTCATTTATCGAATATTCCATGACTAGACAAACACATGATGTGCATGATTAAATTTGCTGGAGGTTCTCCAACAGCCCCTCCTGCCCCCTGGATATTTGCACTGGCAGGACAGTTCCATACAAAAAAGTAAGATTTTACTTGAATGGAATGGATAGTATGTCTCTATTAAGCGTTCAATCGTTATTAAAGGTATGGGACATCCAAAGAACAGTTTGCAAGAGTGGCAGAGAAGAATCACAAGCACTCCGCTAACAATCCGTATGCTCAGTTTCAAGATGTCTACTCCTTGGAGGAAATACTGGCATCCAAAGAAGTGTTTGAACCTCTGACGGTATGGCTTAGAATATACCATGTAATGTTCTCAATTTAATGAAGAAAGAGTAAATATTGATTCAATTAGGCTGAAGGTGCCTTTAGCACAAATGGCAGACTACAATTAGAAGTATACATATTTCAATACATTCATAGTTTCTTCCATTCTTCCACCATCTAATGGTTTAAATATAGTTATTTAATTTCGAAAAGAGGAGTTACTACCAGCTACTCACACACAAAAATTAATAAATAATGTGTATTCTTTGCTGTTGGAGCAAGTAATCTTAAGAAAATATATAGTTTCTAGCCTCTGTTGTTTTTTTAGCAGCACACTGAAATCAAAGTGTATCACTTTTAATAGCAAACTTTAAAGAAATAGTTTAGAAATTTACAGTACTCTGCATTACTAATGGCTATCTGTTTATATATAGAAATCATAAATCTCTGGTACAGTATTTCCCTTTCTTCATGGTTCACTCAGTCACCTTTTTTTTTTACTTGTTGTGCAGTAATAATGTTAAAATTAAATATAAGTCTGTCAGCTAGGTATCAAATTAATAGCTAAAAATATAAGTAAAATGTATTATAGTTACTATTAAAGCAATTTACCCATTCTCAGCAAGACATTACTTTTGTGTTTTTTTTAATGCAGAAATTACAATGTAGTCCAACTTCAGATGGAGCTGCTGCTTGTATACTGGCCAATGAAAGTTTTGTGAAAGAGAACAAGTTAGAAGATAAAGGTAAATGTTTGACATAAAAAATCTGTTGCTAATAAAAAATATGTTGCTAAATTCACTCTGATCTTAGTCAATACGATTAAACACACTAGAGGGGCAGATTTAGGGGGTGGACTTTGACTAGTGTCATATGAGCCCCCCTTTTTCAGAATCAGTCCCCCTTTTTTGCTGCTTATTTCTTACCTGTTAATTGGAAATAAAAGTATAATAGCAACATTTTTTTTTTCTACTTATTCACTCATTTCCTTTAGTCTAGACAAAAAAAAACTTTGGTTTTAATTTTTCCTTCCTGATTATAGGAGTTCACTCATTTCAGTTCTGGACTGTCACATTATAATGCCAATTATATATGTATGAATAGAAATTAGAATAGAGCCAACAGTTTCCATCAGTAGCTATAGCTATTTCACCCCTTCTTAAAATGAGCCCCCTCCCTCCCACCCCTCTCCTTAAAAATTCCTAGATCCACCCCTGGTGGTTTTATAAAGAGAATCTAATTAACATTGTATCATGATATCACGCATAAGGTGCACTTGCTCTGATTATTGTTTCCTTAATTATAGCAGTGGAAATAACAGGCATGTCATTGGCAACCGATGTCTCCACCACCTTCGATGATCCGATCAGTGAGTGGGCACAATTATATATACGTTTTTTTATTAATTAGCAAATAATCGAGTAAATAAATGTATTTTTATAAGTTCACTCTTGGCATTGCATGTTGCAGAGCTTATTGGCTATGACATGGCAGCCAAGGCTTGTTCAGAAGCCATGGAACAGGCCAGAGTTAGGCCTGAAGACATTGATGTGGTAGAACTCCACGATTGCTTTTCCACTAATGAACTAATCACCTACGAAGCTCTAGTAAGTGAGGCAAAGTTAATTGGAGAAAGTGGGGGCAGGACAGATTAATGTGGGTTTATAGTGGATAATTGGTTATGAAAAAGCAGAGGACAGGCGTGTCAGAACTGCTGTGGCCAATGTGTCTAGGCCGCACCAATATTTTAACAAAAAAGGACAGTCTTTAAGCTTGTCTAATCTTTACCGGATCTCATGCTCGTGTAATAGAGTGGTAAAAAATGGCTTTTGTGGGAAGTAAAATGGCCAGAGCATTTTGGAAGATATTTAGGAAACTTCACACCACCTTGGACCTTCCTTTATATTTTCCAAAGCAATCTTTTGGAAAAACAAATGTGGCTCAGGAGTCCTTCTAGCATTGTTGGTTGAAAGTACAAAAGAGAAGGCAAAAGGGAACAATTAACTAAACAGCGGGTGGAATTGAATCGTCGAGAAAGGTGGTGTACGTTTTAGAGAGGAGGGCGAAAGTACAAAAAAGAAGGCAAAAGTTTTGCAAAGCCTAAGTCCACAATCATGATGGAAAGACAGGGAGATTCAGAAGCAGAAGAGGTAGACAAAGGGAAGACAAAGGACTCCATAACTCAAGAAGAAAGATCTGGAGAAAGAAAGGAGGGGGATAAGATAACCTGAGATAGTTCAGGGAAAAAGAGAGCAGGAGAGGGAAACTGATGTGACCTTAACCAATGTTAGGGAATGATATCAAAGAATAAAATAACTTCTGCTACTGCATTCTTACTTTGAAAATGTCAAGTGCCACTGTGTGGTGGGATGTTTGCTAGTATGTATACTAGTGATGTGCTAGAGCACAAATGGTGAGCGAGCCTAAAACTCACTATTGTTAAACAATTGATTTGTACTTCTAATACTCAAGCTACGAAAAACAGTCGAGTTTTTTAATTATGTTTATACTGTAAAGGGGTTTCAATGCCATAGTAACTACTCCCCGCAACTGTTTGAATTGAAGGGAAAAAAACAGCAACAAAACAAGTCACGTTATTTAAACTTTTTCTTTGTGATATTCTTCGCTAAGTAGTAGTTGTAACGCACAATACTTTCACACAACTGGCCATACCTACACAGGACTCACCTTCGTGGTTAGTGTAGTGAACAATGAATTTTCAAGTAAATACTGTTGCATACGGTTTGTAACCATGACAAAGAGTGCATTGAATTACCACTGCCACTAACTCGAATAAAAATTGAACTCCGGTAGGTTTTAGATTTAACTGAACCCGCAAAAGAATTCAAAACGATAAACAATTCACTTTCTAGGGTGATACGGGCAATGATCGATAAACCTGAGGACTCTGTTTAGTGAAGTTTGGGACGGGTCGGCCAATGAACTAACATCAAAATGCCAGGGTCAAAGTACAAAAATGACATACATACATCCAAACACATATATAAACAAATATCCCCGATTTTCAATTGAGTTACTCCTGATAGTGTCTCACTCGCTTCGCTCACAAATTTTGACATAAACCTACTGATTGTTTATACAAACAATTGTTTGCATTTTAATTAAAATAAATCCGCGTGTACTGAATTGTTTGGAGTGATTGCAGTGACATTTGAATTCATTGGAAACTCAGAGCATAAACTGAAAACCTTTAGTTCGTTTAATGAAAATATTGCCTTTTATTAATCAAATTCATTAATTTAAGAAATGAGTGGGTGTGACCTAATATGTGTGGTTATAATGGCCATAGCAGCTCTATTTGGCTTCCTACTCGTCTGAAAGAAAACTATTTTTTAGATTTCCAAGGTAATGTGATGTTTTAGTTAGCAACTGTACCTTATTAACCCTTAGTGAGCATGCGCGAGAGGGTTATAGGAGAGTCGTCCTGCCCGTTTGTTTGTTTGTATCTCTGTCTGTCTGTCACACTCTGATTTTGGAGATTACTGACAATTAACCATTGATTTAGGTGTGAACTTACTCAGAATGAAGATTTAGGATCATTCCATTGTGCTACTGTTTTTAATTTTGAGATAATTGTCGAGAAAACACGAACCATTTAGCTCCACATAGGTACCAGCTTTTGTGGGTAACACCCCCCCCCCAAAGTCACGTCACAATCACGTGAGCAAATACTTTCTTGCAGCCCGCGGTGTAGTTTGCTTTATGCTCAGGGAAGTTAACAGAGTTGAAAGAAATTTCGCATTGAAAGTGTATACAGGTAAGTATTTCTGACCTGTTCAGCTTCTTCTCTTATGAAGACAGCGTTTCCATGTACCATTTTCATTGCTTGAGCTATATTGATGCCTAATTAAAATAGCTAACAGATTGTTTATTCTTTTGGTCTGAGATTATATTGTAATAACTAGGCAGTGTTGTTTAGTATTGCTGAGGGTTCGCACCTTTGGTGCTTCATTATTATTATTTATTTATTGAATCTAACGTTTATGTGCTACTCTCTGGGCTAGGATTGGTTTGAAAGTCTTGTCTAATTGAATAGCAGGTTCATTTAGTCACTGATTTGTGCTATTGAATTGACAAAATTGCAAAAGAGTTCAAATTTTTTATTATTAATTTTTTCTTTCAGGGACTTTGTGGAGAAGGTGAAGGTGGTAAGATGGTAGACAATGGTGACAACACATATGGAGGAAAGGTTGTGGTCAATCCAAGTGGGGGACTCATATCAAAAGGTCACCCTTTAGGAGCTACAGGATTGGCCCAGTGTGCAGAGCTCAGTTGGCAGGTAAATGATCTGATTGCATACACAAGCATTCTGTTTGAAGCAAAACATGATAAAGACAAACAAAAACATGTAGGTGGTTGAATTAGATGTTACCAAAATGTGTATGAATGTTCTGTGCAATTACATTATTCTTTATTAAGTTGACATATAGTGATAGTATTGCTTACACGTGTCAAGTACAGTTAATCTTTCCGCCAAACCCTTCCCCCTCATCTCTCCTTCGCAAATTGTCATGTCATAATTGGCTCTAACCGAAGCCGGGGAGGATTTTGGTAGGGGCAAGGGGGCCAGGACCCCTCTTTTCTACCAACCAAGATTTTTGAATAATTATAATATATGAATGTACCAATTCATGCAATTCAGTTCACAGGACAATTGCATGCCAACTCATGTTTTTCATCATCATAAAAAAATCTCAAAATTAAATAATCAGTTTCAAATTAAATTCATAAATTTTGACCTATTTGAGCCGCTCACTGCCACTAGCACTGAGCCTCCCACGCATTTCATTTCATGGAGTTTATAATATTTACAAATTATACATCCAAACAGGTTTCTACTAAAAAAGATGGCTACAAAACCAATATCTAATGAAAAACAAAGCAGCTAATTGTTTAATCTAAATCTTGTATGCTGTTTTTTGGTATCGGCTGTTACTTGTTTTCAGGAGTGTAACTTAATAGATCTTGAGCAAAATCTTTGAATAGGTTAGCCACATCAATAGAATCAGCTTCTACAGCTTCTGAAATGTTGTTGTGAGAAAAATCCATTTCTACTTCTGGATACAAATAAAAAAATTCAACATAGTCTTTTCCAATACAGTTATTAGAGAAGTCAATCACTTGAATGCTGTTTTTTGTGGCTGTAAGAAGCTGATGGGCACCTTCATTTGTGATTTGGTTGCGTGAAATCAACAGCTTTCTCAAGCGGCAACAAGGCTTTAGTATATCAGCTAATAGCAATGCATCACTGGAGTCGATTTTGTTGTACGAGAGGTCTATATTTTCTAAAGTCAAAGGAAGGTGTGGCACTTCTGATTCAAGTTTAAAAGCAGATTTGATATCTGTTCCACATATATTTAACTTCACTAAGATTGGGTGGTCAGCAAATGCTATTTGACCAATCCTGTTCCAGGATATATCAATGTTGGTTAAATTCTCGAGATTTCGAACTGCCGTAGCAATGGCTCTTTCCCCATGCCTGTTGATGTTATTGCCACCCAATTTGAGCACCTCTAATCTTTCGCAACATGGTAGTCCAGAGGCAAGATACACAGCACCCTCTTCTCCTATCATGTTTAATGATACATCCAGTTTTTCCAAAGAGCTGCACCTCTGTAGTGCTTCAGAAAGCACCTTTGCACCTTGTGGGCCTAATCCATTGTATGTGAGATTTAATTCACAGATATTCGGGGCACAGTGACTCAATCCCTCAACTAATGGCTGAGAATGTTTGGAGGTGAGGATGTTGTTTGTTTCTTTGACAGCTGTACTCAATACTTGGTTAATAGTGTCAATATTGATGCCAAAGTTTGATACATCCCATTGAGTTAAAGAGGCATACTTCTTTCTAGCCTTTTCAAAAAATTCTTTGCGATCTCTTTCACCAAGTGTAAGGTAGTGGGCCAGGATATCTGGAAAAGCATTGATGGCTGTGCTAATAATATTGTTAAGATCAGGCACTGATGAAGCTAGGGTGGATATAGACTCCAATCGATCGCTAGGTAAGGTGTCTTGATCAATCGTGTCAGAAGTGCAGACTTGTATATCTAGAGTAGAAGGAGAAAGTGAGGAATTTCTCAGAACATAACCAATAGCGGTAAGATTGGTTGGGGTGAGAGAGAGTGAGTTGAAATCAATTACACCAGATTCACTGTGGATCACTTTAGTGCAGAACTCTGCATGTTGCGACTCAAATGCACATTCCATTTTATACAAGTGGTTGGATTGCACTCTCTTCATCAGCTCTTCAAAGAGTCCAGATTTGCCTTCATGGTCCGAGTTTATGCCACAGAAATATCTCCACATGCTCAACATGTGTTCGCAAGCACCATATTGTCTAACGACTTCTTGTTGCTCTTCCAATGTCAGCCCAGTGATATGCCTTGCTGCAAGATATTCCTGCAGGGTCAAATGCAAGAAAGTGATCACGTTGTCAACTCCGTATATCTGGGTCACATCAATGGTGAGCAAGCTGTTTGGTGGAGCTAAAGAATTCACGGGAAAGTCTTGGCAACACTCAACTACTTGTTTAGAGGAACAAGTCATTTCAAAAGCTAGCTTGCATATCTTCTTGAAGTGTCCATCGACCTCTGCGTCCAAGTCATTCAAAGAATGAAGCTGAGCATTTTCATCATTTTGCTGTAGCTTGCGCAATATTATCGATCGTGTGAAATACTCATAAATTTGTGTTTCCGTTTCAGGCATAACGTCAACTTTCAAGCTGTACAAGAAGCAGATCATTGAAACATGTACTGGAAGGTAACACATGTGTAAAGTATTTTTATGTGCGTCCAAGTATTCTTTCAATTCAGTTTGCATGTCATCGTGGCTGGTCGGGCAATCACAAACCTGTTCAAAAGGATATGCTTCTATGTACTGATACACTTCATTTTTGCTGAAGCCCAGAATTTCAACTCTCCTGGTGGTTGCATTTTGTCGGAAAGATTTTGTTGCAGCTGGACGAGACATTGCAATTATTATGGCTCCTGGGAGATACTGCCCTCTCAACAAGAAGTCAATCAACTCATCCATGTCATTATCTTGTTGAACCTTCCACTCATCCAGGCCATCTAAAATGACACAGAAACCCTCACCATCTGATTCTTCTGCTTTTCTAAACAAATCGTTTAAAGTTTTCATTATCATTTTGTTTCCTTTATATCCGCGCAGGGGAAGTAGAAAGAGATATCTTGCATTTTTTAGCACGTTCGCTTTCGTCGCCCAATCTCTGGTCAGTTTGCCTGCAAGTGTTGTTTTTCCACTTCCTGGACGTCCCTCAACTAATATTAAAGATCCACTGGGAACAGTGCCAAATAATTCACTATAACCGATTCTGACATGCTCTCTTTTCTTCAATATACTCTCAATTCCATTTGATACTGAGTATTTTGAAGGTTTTCTCTCTTGTAGATATACTTTTGTCATGGCTAGGTTGATAAATTTGTTAGAAGTGGGTAAAGAACACGATCCTTTCGAAACTTCAGACAGCTTGGCATACATTGCTATCAAATGTTTCTTTTCCTTGGAATAATTCACACTTAATTTAATATCATTGCTTATCAGGTTCCCGTTAATGTGACAAGTATATTTTCCTTTGGTGGCTTCACAGGCTCTGTGCACTAAAAGTACGGCACAGTCATAGCTAGAATACAGCTCAGCATCATTAATTGTAGACAAAGGTTGGTCATCTTTATGCCACAAAAATGAAGCCACTTCATCTTTGGTAGTTTCAACCTCAAAAAGTACTGACTTTCCATCTTCAACTTCAGCATCACAAGATTGGGATAAGATTCTAAAAGAATAGTTCAATTTTGGTATTTTAGGTTGTGGTGCTGAGCATGAATCACTAAAGGCTTTTGGAAGGTTATATGCTAGTACTTTGTGCGCTACTAAAGAGCTTTCTAAGGCTTTTTGAAGTTGTGTTAGGGAAACTGGATTATACTTGCCTGTAAGCCATTCTTTTAGAACATTGTACAGCCTCTCTAAAACTTTATATTGAGTTCCAACGATATCGTCAAGTATATTGGCTGGTATCCCAAGCATAATACCAATTTCTCTTGATTTATGACCACACTTGTCTAGAATCTTCACCAAATGATGCAAATGTTCCTGTAGGAAAAATACCTCACCATCCTCTGAAATACCTGCCAATTTGTGAGTGAGGTCAACACTCAGTGAGCATTGTAAATCTTGTAGCATGCGAACTAAATTTTCAACTTTTTTGGCATCTTCTTTTACAGCTTTGAAGATTTGCTGGAGCAAAAACCGAATTTTGCACCTTGGTTCCAAAATTCTGTGGTCTAGAGAACGAAATCCTTCAGCAGACTTTTTATCAACCACTCTATATCCTTCTAGCTTGTTACACAGGTAGTGAAGATCTAGGGAATTGAAGGTCTGAAATAAAGCTTCCTTGCTGTCCAGTAGTGTTTGAAGTTCATGACTTATTGCCAAGTTCGACTGAGCCATGATTCTTTGTTAATTTCGTTGAGAGAAGAAAATACTGCTGAACAGGAGCCAAACAATCACTAGAGGGCAGAGTTCAGGGATTTTACCTGGGGACTTCCCTACTTAGGATTTGTAGGCCTCATCCCCAACTTCCCTAGAAAGGGCAGGTGGCTGGAATGTGGTCAATAATGCCCACCCACTCATTTTATAATTCGAGGTTCTACTACTTTTAATTCAATCTATAAAGTTTCCAATCATACAGGAATTCTGCATACATACATACATACATACATACATACATACATACATACATATAGGTGTATGAAGCAATTTTTAAAGTGAACGAGCCAATCAAGCTATCGCATTGGCCACGCCTACAATATTGGGTGAGGTTTAAATGGTTTAAATGTAATCAATCCAAAAATTTATATATTTGAAAAGTGATGATGAAAACATACTGATTTAGCTAGTATACCTTCACAACTGGTTCCTAGAGGAACTCACACTGGAGTCATGGATATCAAATTTGACTATACCATCTTTCCAGTTGAAAAAGAAACTTAGTAAGGAAGACAGAATTAGCATTACTCAATGAAGCTTCCCTTTCTTGCTGGCTCCAGCTGTAATGCAGATTGCTCTATTATAAGTTACTACAAGGCCTAACTTGAGGATTGAAAACTTCTTACAATCTTTTTCTTTGCAAGATGTCGTTTGGAAACAAAATGTCTGAGACTGGTGAGCCTGAAGAGGCTCAACTGCTATGTAGCAAGGATCCAAGTGATACACAGCTTGAGGAACTCACTTTCTTCCTGGTTCTATAGTTACCGGCTGCCAAATAATGCGCATACACAAGAGTGATTGAACAGATTTTTTTTTAAATGTAGCGGCCATGCCCGCTATGGCTGCTACGGTTCCTACATCTATGATACATACATACATACATACATACATACATACATACATACATACATACATACGTACGTACGTACATACATACGTACGTACATACATACATACATACATACATACATACGTACGTACACACACATATACAAATATGCATACATACATACACGCATGCATGCATACATATATATCAGATAAATACAACACATTTGATCAAGTTGATGAACCCCCAATGTATGGCATTGTCAAGTGTTATATTATCTCATATTGTTGCTGTCACCACTCACTAGTTTTAGGATTGAGAACCTGCAGTATCTCATAACTACTGGGTTCTATGGTAAAGTTTAATTCGATAATAGATTGGACAACAACAACATAACACAAATCATGGGATGATGTAATACAGGATGTCAAGAAATAACCAAGAATTAAACAAGTCTCTTGATATTCCACGTTCCTCCCCCCTTAAAGATAAAACTACAGAATAACTAATAAAATCTAATCAGTTGGATGCAGATGAATTCTCTCCAGGTTTGAACATATCCTGAGCTTTATGATCACTTTTTGGATAGATCTTCCTTGGCTGTGAATGTGGTAGACTGTCAGCCACAGATTCCAAGCTAGCTGATTTCCCTGAGGTTGGTGGCGAAGCAATTGTGGTAGATGATCTCACTACAGATATGTCAGCTCATTCCAGTCAGATGCATGGTCCTTGAAAATCATTTTCCTGAACTGGTATGTCGAGATATGTTGCTTCTGGTGTGTTTTCTATTTCAGATAGTTCACTGCTGTCTTCCACAACTCAAGCTCTGATCTGATCTTGATGACATCGTCTCTCTGTCTCCCATCATTAAGCTTGACATGGAAGGAAACTGGTACAGTATGCTTTAGTAATGACTGCTGGTTACCATTTTTGACCTTCACTGAAGTTTTTGACATAAACCAAATCTTCAACATTAAAAGACCTGAATCTTGCCTTGGCATCATGACTTAATTCTCTGTTGCTGTTGCTTTCTTTCCACTCTCTCTGCCAGATGTGGTTTGATAAGGTCCAACCAAGTTTATGGCTTGTGACCTAGTACATAGCATCTCAGCTGGGGTGAGGCCAGTTGTTGATTGTGGGGTAGGATAAGCTAATAAAACTCTTGCTAATCTTGTATTAATACTGCCATTAGTGATTTTCTTCAAGCCCTTTTTAATAATTTGTACTGCCCTTTCAGCAAGTCCATTGGATGCTGGGTGATACGGGGGCAGATGTGGTATGATGAATTCCATTTTTTCGCAAAAAAAAAAAAAAAAATTGGTGAAACTCTTGGCTCACACCATTGTCCGTGACTATAGATTCTGGTAAACCAAACTTCACAAAAACAGTTCTCAGCTACTCGATCACAACAAAAGATGATGTTGATGAAGTATTAACAGCCTCAATCCACTTTGAACGAGCACATCAACGAGAATGAGAAAAGCTCTGCCCTGAAATGGGCCTGCAAAATCCAAATGAAGTCTAATCCATGGATAGAAGGCATTTTCCATGAGTTCAGTGGTGCTACTGGAGGTGATATTGCATCTTCTGACAGGCAGAACATCTGTGTAGTACTGACTTTTGATGCCTCAAATTAATGAGTAGGCGTGGCAATATCAACATTCTCGAATTCGTATCTTTGGTGGGCGTGGCACATTGGCATATTTGTGTGACCACGTGGTTGAGACAGCTTCTTTTGCTCCGTGGATTCTGGATCCGTTGAAAATTTTTTGCCTGACACTGCTCCACATCGGCCAAATTTCTTCAGCAAAAGCAAGTGGTCAGTGCACACAGGCATCTAGTATTTCGAGTTTTTGAAGCAATTTATTATTTTACTATAGATCATGACATCGTTACTTGCGATAATAAATACGTTCATCACATCATCTCTACATTAAATTTATACAATATGCACATATTTTTTTTAAGCTATTACATACACTATATGCAGCCACTGACTGTCTTGGTTATGTTAGTCTCCTGTTCATATTAGCCACACTTACTTCCTGGCCTGACCACTTCAAAATTGGCGGAGCCGCCCCTGTTTATAGGTGTTTGCTTAACTTGAAGATTTCTATTGCTGTAATTTATATAGAAGAAGTGGAGAGAATTCTGGTGTAGGAGCCAAGGTAACATGTACACCTCAACACAGTAAGGTCATTGCAAACCTTCATGTCAAGTAAGCTCACTGCTGCATTCATCACCAGATGTCTCAAGTGGGTTCATTGCAGCTGCCATCTCAACTGTCTCCAACCAGCTCACCACAGCTTACTTGATATTCTCCAGGCCCATCATATTCCTTAATCTCTGTCTCTAGTTCTGTTGTGAATAAAGAAGCACACAAGAGAGCTAAACTCAATTGTGACATTATTTATAGATTTGATCATATAAAGTAAATCAAGGTACTAAATTCACTCAAATGAGATGATACGATTGTAATAATACATATACTATATTCTTACATCACAATTTTTTGTAGTAATCTTCTTTTAAATTGTAACAAAAATAAACACATAGTTTGTGACTATTAATAGATCCCACTGATGACATAGTTTGTGACTATTAATAGATCCCACTGATGACAAAAGCACTGTAGCTTCTCTCTCTTAAATTTTCAGTAGGAATCAGTTATGTGACAATCATTGCCTGTATTGTATTTGAACTCAACGAAATGCCTATTTTTAAAGGGTGTGTGTAAGGCCCATACACTAAGTACTTCAGCTATGCTTAGCTTAAGAAAAGTAGCGTATTTACTTTTCCCCTTATAATTTTGATAAAAAATATTTCTGTGAATCGAAGTTTATAAAGTAATGACATTATTGTTTGAAAGACAGAATATTCCATTAAAACCAAAACTGCCTCTAGAATTGATGAAAAAACAAAGCAATGACAAATACAAATTAAGCCATCGATTCACCCTGAATAATGCACAATTTTATGAAGAAATTAAGAATTGCCATTTAGTTTGTTGTTGTTTTTGTTGTTGTTGTTGTTTTTTGTTGTTTTTTAGGCTCTCCAATTGCTCAGTTTTAGTTTTTCATACTAGTGGTGTGCTTGAGCACAAATGGCGAGCGAGCCTAAAGACTATACTTGACTTCTAACACTGAAGAGCTACTGAAAATAAGGTCCAGTTTTTAAATTTAGCATACAGGGTAAAGGGATTTCAGTGCCATAGTAACAACTCTCTGCAACTGCTTGAATTGAAGGAAAAAACAACAACAACAAAACAATACAAGTTATTTAAAAGTTTTCTTTGTGATATTCTTTAGCTAAGTAGTGGTTGTAACACACAATGTTTTGACACAACTGGACATGCACCTACACGGACTTACCTTAGCGGTAGTCTAGTGGACAATGTATTTTCAAGTAAATACTGTTGCGCACGGCTTATAACCATGACAAAGAGAGCATTGACTTACCACCGCCACTAACTCGAATAGAAATGGAAGTCCCTTAAGTTTTAACTGCACCCGCAAAAGAATTCAAAACGGTAAACAATTCAATTTCTAGGGTGACACGGGTACTGACCGATAAACCAGAGGATTCTGTTTAGTGCAATTTGGGACGGGGTCGACCACATAACTAACACAAAAACGCGAGGGTCGAAGTACAAAATGACATACGTACGTCCAAACATATATACAAACAAATAAACAAACATCCCCGATTTTCGATTGTGTTACCCCTGTAAGTGTCTCGCTCGCTACGCTCGCTCGCCAATAAGTTTTCTGTTTATGTATTTTTTATTACTTTTTCCTTCACTTTACAATGGCCCTCTAGCTAAGCTCCTATTGCGAATATTTGTAACATGGTTACACTATCATTATTGTATCATTTACTTTACATTAATTAAAATTCCATAGGTTCGTAATGATGCTGGTCCAAGACAAGTAAGTGGGGCGAAGGTGGCTCTACAGCACAATCTCGGACTGGGCGGTGCAGCTGTTGTGACTATTTACCGTAAATATGAATAATTGTCACTTTTTTATTGTTTTCAGATGAAATTGTATGATATATACATAAATTCACATTATTTACGTTTTTTGTTTTTTTTTGTCATCACTTATTTATTATTGTATCATGGAAGATGATGAAAGTTTGAAAGTTTAAGAGTAGCAGATTGTAGAGCATGGAATTGGAGGGATACAACAAAAAAAAACAACATATATAGCAAGCTAAGCACTTCCAGAGGCACTTTCTGTTTCTCATGAGTATATATGTGTGTGTCTTGTTTTAACAGGATGTGGTGAACGCACCACAATGACAGGACATGTCATAACAGAACACAACATCCTAGCTAATGACACACAACATCTCATTTCAGAACACATTCCATTCTCACAACCTCAGCCTGTTTACTGTATCATCCTCTAGTTGAGCATACTCTGGCTGGTTTGCTATATAATATGGCCAGCTCAGTTGTGTTCAGTTACTGTCTTGCTGCTTGATCTCTGAACTAAAGACATCAGGGATTGGGTTGGGAATAAGCTTCAAACAGCTTGGAAATATTATAGCAGTAGTTACTCTGGTGGCAGCCTACTTGGTCTGTCTTCCAATGCTCTGTTGGTGACAGCTCTCCGTGACTACACCACACAGCCATATTATGTTAATTAGAAACTTCACCCTTTATTTCCGACTTACAGCTGACGTCATCCGTTTTCCAGGTTCAATGAGATCGAATCTTTGTGGTGATATCAAGTATATGTACACAAGAAGTATAGCTATTGCTATATTTATATTTAATGCTGGGATCTCAACAGTTTATAATTATGACACATATACAATAATTTGTAGAGTTTCAAGTTTGTCCACCAATCTCTACTTCCTGCTCCTATCAAAGACTTCAAACAATCTACAGTGTGGAGGGTCAAACTTAATCAAATGCTAAACAGAGACTCCGATGCTATTTATTATTTTATTTATTCAGCGAGCGAGCGAAGCGAGCGAAGCTGACTATCAGTCGTGTTCAATTGAGATTTCAGATATATATATATATATATGTAGGTATGTATGCGTACGTCAAAAAATTTCGCCCGCGCTTCTAATTACGTAAGTTAGGTAAAGGGTTTACAGTTCCGGTATTTTTCAATTAACGAGCACGGAGAATCAACTAAGTTTCAACCAAAAAGTTTATAGCTACTCTCTTCTTGGCGAAAGACTGAATGGCAAATTGTCAAGCTGCGCTTCTTTGCCACTGCGTTCGAAGTTTATTAGGTAATTCTGTTATTGTTAACTCTTCATGCCTAATCATTGCTATTATTTAGCGATTTCCTTCACAAATTATCTTTACCTATACTCATATATTTACTCGCTCGCCATGCATTTGCGCTATTCGAGCGCACCACTAGTTTATTTTATTTTTATTTTTTTCCAAAGTTTTAGCGCGTATGGTAAGGTGATCTCACGCTGGTAATCTCCTGGTAATTAATCCCCACACCACAAGGGGTGCCCGTCACGCATGATTATTTCAACCACACAACGCTCCTAGAGGAAGTAGTGGTAAACGACAGCTTTCCCACATCAGAGAGTAGTTTCTAAAATGGACGAGTCCGTCAAGCAACTTGAGAAGTCTCTTGAACTTAAAGTTCTACTGGACAACAGAGTAAAACTGATAGAAACGTTTAAGTCGGTCGATCTAAAAAAACTCAGTAAAAAACTTCTGAGTCACCAAATTCTTTCCAAATCGACTTCACTGGCATTTAATTCTATGGATGACAATGTGGACGCAAAAGTGAAAGCTAGGTTTCTGTTTCAACAAATATATCGAAGGATTCAGGACAAGTCAGACAGGTATGATAAACTATTGTCAGTAATTTCTGAGAGTGAAGCAGGTGTGAATGATAACCTCAGAATCATGGGTACTACAATCATGAATCAAATGGCCAGATTGGGGTGTAGTACTGACGAAAAAGAATGGTTAGCGGAAGCAGATATCCTGCCACTAATGAACACTCTTAGTAGTTGCGAAGACAAATGGAATCGTATTGGTCGTTCTCTTAACTTACCCCAAAGTATGATTGATTCCATCGACAAAGAGAACTACACATTAAATGACAAGTTGTGTGCTGTTCTTAACAAGTGGCTAAGTGGTAATTATGCACCCATGACACTAGACAGGCTAGAGACAGTACTAAATACTCCACACGTCCATGAAAACACTCTTGCTTATAATTTGAAGGATACTTTTCAAAATTTCAAAGAGCTTCTTGGTGCACCAGCAACTAAACGAATCAAATTAGAGCCTAGTTTTAGCATTGAATACCAGTCTACTGACATTGAAGTACACGATGGCAAGTCTGTGATTTTAGAAGTTTCAGTCAATTCGTGTAGTCTAGTTACTTACCAGTGGATGAAGGACAATGAGCCATTGTCTGATGGGAAGGTTTACTCCAACACTGATAATGATATTCTACTTGTGCATCGTGCCTATCAAGATACTGCTGGGAGCTATATATGCAAAATAGAATGTCCGGGAGAACATTTGAGTACTCAAGCAATAATTTTGTCTGTTTCATATTCTAAAGAAAAGAATCGTCTTTTAAATAGGTATGCCAAGCTCTCTGAAATTGCGAAGGATTCTTGGTTTCTACCTACCACAAGCAAGTTTATCAACCTAGCTTTAATAAAGGAGAGTGGACAGTCAGACAATGCTAGCAGACACGTTGCAATGGGAGATTTTAGCACCATTTTACAGAGAAAAGAGAAGGTCACTTATGACCAAGTGTTTGGTAAGTATGAAAGTGGGGCTTTTATTCTTGTTGAGGGTCGGCCAGGTAGTGGAAAGACTACACTAGCGTGTAAAATTGCTAGAGATTGGGCCAGAAAAGGCAATGTACTTCAATATGTGGAACATGTTTTTCTTCTTCCCTTACGAGGATACAAAAACAGATCGACAGTGAAAGAGTTGTTTCATAGTATGTTAAATAAAGCCAAAGAAAATGATGGACAAAGTTTCTGTTTTATTTTGGATGGACTAGATGAGTGGCAGGGAGAACAGGAAAAGGATGATAAAATTGAAGAACTTCTTCAAATGGAAACTGTTCCAAATGCAATGCTCATTGTTACATCAAGGCCAGCAAAAACAATTGACTACCGCGATAAAGCAAGTAAACGAATAGAAGTCTTAGGATTTAGCACTGAGCACATTTATGAGTATGTTGAAGCATATTCATTTGACAAGACTCCAAAATTGAATGAATTGATGGTAACCAAGTTGAAAACATACCTCCTGTTGCACACAAATTTATTGTATATGTGCTATCTACCAGTTCATGCTGCAATGATATGCTTCCTTTACAAACGCTTTCAAGACAGCATGCCCCAAACAGAAACCCAGATATATGAACACTTCACATGTGCTGTGATATTACGCAAGCTACAACAGGTCAATCGAAGTGCGCAACTGAAACAGTTAAGTGGTTTAGATGACGAGAGCAGCAAGAACTTCAAAGATATATGCCAGCTTGCTTTTGACATGGTGTGTGATTCAAGACAGACAGTTAATACAACAGATTTGCCATTCGACTCTCAGTCTCCATCTTTCAGTTTGCTTACAATGGATAAGATAGCGGAGAGCTATGGACAAGAAGGTGTCATCACCTTTCTTCACTTCACTCACCAAGAATATCTTGCTGCTTATCACATAGCTGGTATGACATCAGAGGAACAAACCCAAGCTATTATTAAGTATGGCGCTAGCGATAATATGTTAGCCACATGGAAGTTTTACTGTGGTATATCAACAAACAGTGAAGGAAATATGTCACACTTTGAAAATCTCATGAAAGCAATGAAAGCCAATCACTTGTACAAAATCCAGTGTGCCTATGAATCTCAGGAAAAACTGTTTTGCAACAAAATTGCAGAACTGCTGTCGGGAACGTTCAGTTTTAATTCACACGTAATCACACCGGGTGATTTCACGGCTATAAAATTTTTACTAGAAAACACCACACATCCTTTGTTCAGCTTTTCTATGCAAATGTGTACCTCGCACGAGCTTCAGAGTGAAAGTAAGGAATTAGAGTCAGTGGAAATTAGTGACTTACTGTATGAGGCTACACCTAAAAAAACTATTGAAAAAATGGTGAAAATATTCCCTTCGATTGTCGATAAGTACTTTAAACTATCTTCAAAACATCGTAAAGAATTCATGGAAGGTGCAAAAAAAGCTTATTACGGTCTATTGAGTATTAATTTATCCAATTTTGGGATTGATCCAAGTACCATCAGTGACTTGCTAGGTTACTTCTCTAAAGGTAAAAGCACTATTCTCACATCAGAATACGCAGTGCCATTAGTACAGGCACTGAAATGTCCTACTTTAAACTTAAGTAGACTTGACCTGTCGTCTAATACTTTTGGCCCAGAGGGTGCCGCAATAATTGCCAGTATCATACAGTTTCGAAGTAATCTCCAAGGACTAAATATATCTGTAAATTTGATTGGATCTGAAGGTGCTAAATACCTATCAGATGGAATCAGGCATTTCACTAACTTGGAATACTTGAATTTGTCTGCGAATAATATTGGCTTTGAGGGAGAAAAGGCTGTAGCAGACGCAATACAACACATTGAACTTCAAATATTCAATATTTCATGGAACAGCATAAGTACCGTGCAGCTGTTTGAATACCAAAGTAAACTAAAAGTGCTAAACTTAGCGGCCACAAATATTGAAGCAGCTTGTAAAAGAGGTGAGCTTGTCTTTTCCTCTACCTTGGAAGAACTAAATCTTTCACAGAATAGCATTGACTGTGAAGGTGCTATCATGGTGGCCAAAGCATTAAAGCCTTGCAGTGAACTCACCAAACTCATATTATCTTGTAATTTTATTGGCTATAAAGGTGCTGAGGCTATTGCAAATATTGTGACTTTTAAAGTTCAGGTGCTAAATCTCTCTCGTAATCAGATCGGTGAACAATGTTCGGCAATTGCCAAGAAACTTGATAAGTTTTCAAATCTAAAGCTTGATATGCGTCATAATGTTTGCAATTCATTGGACCGAGTGGAAGGTCAAGAAGTTGCCGATGAAATAAAGCGACTTGTTAGGTATCTTGCAGACCATGAAAGTTAGACAATGACATTGAACTTTTAGTTTACCTATTTTTAGTTACATAGCTAGATAGTTCTAATTAAAATTTGAATTGGTTGTTGTTTTTAATTATTATCGCTATATATAGCTACATTTGTATGCCTTTACAAGTGTCAAAACTCAACTGACAATTTCTTATATTGTTATAGCTACCTGTATGCTGTTAGGTTAAGCTACTAAAAAAAATAAAGGACTAACTTCACAACACAATTTACAAAACCACGCCTCACCAGCTCAGCTCGGACGACCCTTATCTGCTACTTATAAATAGATCGGAAGAGCCGAAGTTGGACGTGCTGCTTTACCAAAATTTGAATGCAAAATTGACTGGCCATATTTTCTTGATTGCCAGGAGGAAAACCGGTTCTTTGTCACCCACAAGTCCTGCACGTAGTTACCAGTTAAGATGTGACATTGAGAAAGTATGGCCAGCCAATTTTGCATTTAAATTTTGGTAATTCCTGACAGCTCTGGAGTTTTCTCCAGTG
>WLWD01000311.1_pt1 | contig 26626 bp, 12 predicted proteins | sample 6712731 | NCBI WGS metagenome assembly WLWD01 (sample SAMN12718690, study PRJNA576275) | sponge metagenome | isolation source: marine sponge | host: Mycale hentscheli | place: New Zealand: South Island, Marlborough, Capsize Point | collected 2014-11-01 | reverse complement strand
TTGTGAATACCAACCCAGACTGTACCAGTATTGTGAATACCAACCCAGAGAGTACCAGTATTGTGAATACCAACCCAGTGTGTACCAGTATTGTGAATACCAACCAAGAATGTACCAGTATTGTGAATACCAACCCAGACTGTACCAGTATTGTGAATACCAACCCAGAGTGTACCAGTATTGTGAATACCAACCCAGAGAGTATCAGTATTATGAATACCAACCCAGAGAGTACCAGTATTATGAATACCAACTCAGTGTGTACCAGTATTGTGAATACCAACCCAGAGTGTACCAGTATTATGAATACCAACCCAGAGAGTACCAGTATTATGAATACCAACCCAGTGTGTACCAGTGTTGTGAATACCAACCCAGAGTGTACCAGTATTATGAATACCAACCCAGAGAGTACCAGTATTGTGAATACCAACCCAGAGTGTACCAGTATTGTGAATACCAACTCAGACTGTACCAGTATTGTGAATACCAACCCAGAGTGTACCAGTATTATGAATACCAACCCAGACTGTACCAGTATTGTGAATACCAACCCAGTGTGTACCAGTATTGTGAATACCAACTCAGACTGTACCAGTATTGTGAATACCAACCCAGAGTGTACCAGTATTATGAATACCAACCCAGACTGTACCAGTATTGTGAATACCAACCCAGTGTGTACCATTGTGAATACAGAGTACCAGTATTATGAATACCAACCCAGTGTGTACCAGTATTGTGAATACCAACCCAGAGTGTACCAGTATTGTGAATACCAACCCAGAGTGTACCAGTATTGTGAATACCAACCCAGAGTGTACCAGTATTGTGAATACCAACCCAGAGGGTACCAGTATTATGAATACCAACCCAGTGTGTACCAGTATTGTGAATACCAACCCAGAGTGTACCAGTATTGTGAATACCAACCCAGAGAGTACCAGTATTATGAATACCAACCCAGTGTGTACCAGTATTGTGAATACCAACCCAGAGTGTACCAGTATTGTGAATACCAACCCAGAGTGTACCAGTATTGTGAATACCAACCCAGAGAGTATCAGTATTATGAATACCAACCCAGAGAGTACCAGTATTATGAATACCAACCCAGTGTGTACCAGTATTGTGAATACCAACCCAGTGTGTACCAGTATTGTGAATACCAACCCAGAGAGTACCAGTATTATGAATACCAACCTAGTGTGTACCAGTATTGTGAATACCAACCCAGAGTGTACCAGTATTATGAATACCAACCCAGTGTGTACCAGTATTATGAATACCAACCCAGTGTGTACCAGTATTATGAATACCAACCCAGACTGTACCAGTATTGTGAATACCAACCCAGAGTGTACCAGTATTGTGAATACCAACCCAGTGTGTACCAGTATTGTGAATACCAACCCAGATTGTACCAGTATTATTGTACTGCATGTACCATATTGTCTTTATAAGTTAAATGAAACAAGTTTATCCGTGCTTTTCTATTATCATACAACAAGTGGTACAAGTGGTACAATATGTTATACGGCACACAAATTAAGTTATACCGTGTAGTATTTAAAACAAAACTACTTCAACTTGTATATACTTGTATTTAATTTTGTAATTTTGACAGTATAATAGGTGGTACGATTGGTAAATTTTGTAGTGCCGGTGTTACCTAGTGGGCTAGAGCTAGGGCTAGGGCTAAAGACTTACATGTGTACCGTTTGTACAATTTCAAGTTTTATTTTGTTATTTGTAGTCAATATCATACTACAAGTGTTGCAAGCTAGTTCTCGTGTACCACTGTAGGTACATTCGGCATTATCTTCTAACTCATAGTTTGTACCGCATGTGGTACTTGGTGTACCACCTATGTGAAGTAGTGTGTATGATGCATAATCACTTATTAAGCATGTATCAAATGAGTTACATCACGTACCACAAGGTGGTATGCCACAGAACAAAATTGCCTATTTTGAAAAAGCAATATTCCATCAACTGTCAAACTTGCACCACATGTAACACTAGTTTTTCAATACCTGATTGCAAGTTTGGAAATGTACTGCATGTACCATATTGTTTTTATAAAGTTAAATGAAAAAGTATGTATAGTAACAGTTTATCCGTGCTAATCTAGTCTCATACAACGAGTGGTACAAGTGGTACAATATGTTATACGGCACACAAATTAAGTTATACCATGTAGTTCTTAAAACAAAACAACTTATACTTGTATATACTTGTATTTAATTTTGTAATTTTGATAGTATAATAGGTGGTACGATTGGTAAATTCTGTAGTGCTGGTGTTACCTAGGGGCTAGAGCTAGGGCTAGGGCTAAAGACTTACATGTGTACTGTTTGTACAATTTCAAGTTTTTTTTATGTTATTTGTAGTCAATATCATACTACAAGTGTTGCAAGCTAGTTCTCGTGTACCACTCTAGGTACATCCTGCATTATCTTCTAACTCATAGTTTGTACCGCATGTGATACTTGGTGTACCACCTATGTGAAGTAGTGTGTGATGCATAATCACTTATTAAGCATGTATCAAATGAGTTACATCACGTACCACAAGGTGGTATGCCACAAAACAAAATTGCCTATTTTTAAAAAGCAATATTCCATCAACTGTAAAACTTGCCACATGTAACACTAGTTTTTCAAATCTTGATTGCACGTTTTGAAATGTACTGCATGTACCATATTTTGTTTATAAGTTAAATGAAACAGTGTATATAGCAACAGTTAATTCGTGCTATTCTAGTCTCATACAACGAGTGGTACAAGTGGTACAATATGTTATACGGCACACAAATTAAGTTATACCATGTAGTACTTAAAACAAAACAACTTATACTTGTATATACTTGTATTTAATTTTGTAATTTTGATAGTATAATAGGTGGTACGATTGGTAAATTCTGTAGTGCTGGTGTTACCTAGGGGCTAGAGCTAGGGCTAGGGCTAAAGACTTACATGTGTACTGTTTGTACAATTTCAAGTTTTTTTTATGTTATTTGTAGTCAATATCATACTACAAGTGTTGCAAGCTAGTTCTCGTGTACCACTCTAGGTACATCCTGCATTATCTTCTAACTCATAGTTTGTACCGCATGTGGTACTTGGTGTACCACCTATGTGAAGTAGTGTGTTTAATGCATAATCACTTATAATGTATGTATGAGATGGGATACATTGCGTACCACAAGGTGGTCCTAGAGCTAGGGCTAAAGACTTACATGTGTACTGTTTGTACAATTTCAAGTTTTTTTTATGTTATTTGTAGTCAATATCATACTACAGGTGTTGCAAGCTAGTTTTCGTGTACCACTGTAGGTACATCCCGCATTATCTTCTAACTCATAGTTTGTACCGCATGTGGTACTTGATGTACCACCCATGTAAAGTAGTGTCTTTAATGCATAATCACTAATTAAGCATGTATCAGATGTGTTACATCACGTACCACAAAATGGTATGCCACAGAACAAAATTGACTATTTTGAAAAAGCAATATTCCATCAACTGTAAAACGTGCATCACATGTAACACTAGTTTTTCAATACCTGATTACACGTTTTGAAATGTACTGCATGTACCATATTGTTTTTGTAAGTTAAATGAAACAGTGTACATAGCAACAATTTATTTGTGCTTTTCTAGTATCATACAACAAGTGGTACAATATGTCATACGGCACACAAATTAAGTTATACCTTGTAGTATTTAAAACAAAACTACTTCAACTTGTATATACTTGTATTTAATTTTGTAATTTTGACAGTATAATAGGTGGTACAATTGGTAAATTCTGTAGTGCCGGTGTTACCTAGGGGGCTAGAGCTAGGGCTAGGGCTAAAGACTTACATGTGTACTGTTTGTACAATTTCAAGTTTTATTTGTAGTCAATATCATACTACAAGTGTTGCAAGCTAGTTCTCGTGTACCACTCTAGGTACATCCTGCATTATCTTCTAACTCATAGTTTGTACCGCATGTGGTACTTGGTGTACCACCTATGTGAAGTAGTGTGTGTGATGCATAATCACTTATTAAGCATGTATCAAATGAGTTACATCACGTACCACAAGGTGGTATGCCACAGAACAAAATTGCCTATTTTAAAAAAGCAATATTCCATCAACTGTAAAACTTGCACCACATTAAACACTAGTTTTTCAATACCTGATTGCACGTTTGGAAATGTACTGCATGTACCATATTGTTTTTATAAGTTAAATGAAAAAGTATGTATAGTAACAGTTTATCTGTGCTAATCTAGTCTCATACAACAAGTGGTACAAGTGGTACAATATGTTATACGGCACACAAATTAAGTTATACCATGTAGTACTTAAAACAAAACAACTTATACTTGTATATACTTGTATGTAATTTTGATAGTGTAATAGGTGGTACGATTGGTAAATTCTGTAGTGCTGGTGTTACCTAGGGGCTAGAGCTAGGGCTAGGGCTAAAGACTTACATGTGTACTGTTTGTACAATTTCAAGTTTTTTTGTTATTTGTAGTCAATATCATACTACAAGTGTTGCAAGCTAGTTCTCGTGTACCACGCTAGGTACATCCTGCATTATCTTCTAACTCATAGTTTGTACCGCATGTGGTACTTGGTGTACCACCTTTGTAAAATAGTGTGTTTGATGCATAATCACTTATAATGCTTGTATCAGATGGGATACATGACGTACAACAAGGTGGTCCTATGGGACTAGAGCTAGGGCTTGGGATAAAGACTTACATGTGTACTGTTTGTACAATTTCAAATTTTTATTGTTATTTGTAGTCAATATCATACACAAGTGTTGCAAGCTAGTTACTCGTGTACCACTCTAGGTACATTCGACATTATCTTCTAACTCATAGTTTGTACCGCATGTGGTACATGGTGTACCACCTATGTAAAGTAGTGTGTCTGATGCATAATCACTAATAATGCTTGTATCAGACGGGATACAACAAGTACCACAAGGTGGTCCTAGGGGGCTAGAGCTAGGGCTAGGGTAGAAGACTTACTTGTGTACTGTTTAAACTGTACTTACGGGGGACCCTTTACCAACCACGTGGGGTGGGGCCATACAGAAACTATCACGTGCACGTGATATTCTCCTGTATCAAATGAATAATATAATTATATTGATTTTTTGGTTGTGTAATGTGCGTCAATTTTAGTGTTAGCCAACACCCAACTTGCTTAGTGCTACACATATTATGGCCGGTTTGAAGGAGATTGTAGGTAGGGAAGGGCGTGTTTTCGAGAGGGAAACTTTAGCAAGTGTTCGGCAACTTCCTAATGCAACAGTGAGCAGCAAATCACCGTATCTGCCTCTTCCAGGAATTGTAAATATCCCTACATCGCCTTATTTTGGACCTGGAAGGTACCACAGATACAGAATTGACGACTTCCCTTCAAGAGCAGCACATTCTTATTCCTCTGTAAGAAATAAGCATACTGAATTCAAGGGTTTTCTATCTGGCAATCATGCTTTTCGAGACTCTAATGTTTCGATTGATTGTGACCAAGGTCTTGGTGATATGTCAAATAACAAACTAGTATCACGAGGTGTTAAAAAAGTGGATATTATAATTCGGGCAGCACAAAAGACTCCAGTTGTACTCATAGAGGTTGAATCAAGTAGCAATGTTGAAAGCACAGTGGCCAAACTTTCGATCGGATTAATGAGTCAACTTCTATATTTAAGAAGACGTGGAATGTTTATCGATAAAGTCAAGGGTTTTTTCATGCCCGTTAATGAAGGATATGCTGAAGAAGTTACTGGTACATTTGTTGATGAAAAGATTCGATTTGTGTTCGACAGGAAAGCGTTAAAACGTGATGAGGTTGAAGACTCCATCGTTCAGGCTTGGCGAAATCAAAAGAATTTGGTACCATTGCTCAGTAATTCTTTTTTATGTCTTCCCATTAATCCACAATCAATTCAAAGATGGTTTGGCGAAAACGCTGTTCAAGTGAGGTCTGGGCTTTCAATTGTCATACATGATAGTGAGAAAAAATTGTACTTCAAGTTCAGTCTTGAGTCAAACGATCCAGAAATGAAGTTACTGTATAAACGTAATAGACCTGCATTATCAGTCTATCCTGTTGATATATTCAATGCTCTTGATAAACTATTCATTCAATTTCCAGAAATGTTACCACCTATCAAAAAACACGATATTACTTCTAGTGCTATCTTGATTGAACTTGTAAATGGGACAATACAAGCACTACAAGAGTTGCATGAATTGGGCAATGCTCACAACGATGTGAGACTTGAAAATATTTGTTTTCGTCCCACAGACCATACTCCAGTCTTGATAGACTTTGGTAGATCTTGTGATGTGTCTGAATCTATTTGGACTGGTAGATTTGGAAATTCAACCATGCATGAGTTTCATGAAGCATCATGGATTGCCGGAAAACTTGACTTTAGGCAAGTGTCCATAATGATAACGTACATACAGAGTACGAGTGCTAGTATAGATTATCACCAAATAAAAGTGAATGATCAAGCCCATCAATTTCTTCAACAGATGTTCTTTCAAGGTATGTTAAATGTTTAGCATGAATATTATACCAATGTATGATCTCTCGTTTCTTTAGGTGTATATGACGGAAATTTGTACAACGACTGGTGTCGTTCACTTTGTGAGGATACACAGAATTGACAGACTAACTTTATTGCTTTTCCTTCTTCTCTTTTTTTGTTACAACATTTTATTTCATGATTTTCACAGCACACTGTAGTATAATTTGTTGAGACATCAATTTGTTATAGAGATGTACCACTTTTAATAAAGTTTATCACCAACTGAATAAACAAAACAAAACAAAAAAAAAGACATATTACTACATAACAATGCAAAGTAATTGGGTTGTACCTCAACGAGAGCAACATCCATTGAGTAGCGAAATGGGTTAGGGACCAATTGTCGGTAAAAAGGCAAGAGAATTTCTAATAGGATGTGATAAACCTAAAGAAAATAAGGCCCGGTAAAATAATCCTTAAACGATTACAAAAGCTTTTAGTAATCATTCAAGTCAAGTCAATGATGAATAACAGTAGCATTAACTTCTAAATTGTATTCGTGAAAATTATTACAATATACCTACCTCATTTTCTGTCAATTTCAGTGTTTTTAGTGATAGGTCCTGTAGGTGTTGCCTTTTTTTAAGAGTAGAGAAGTAGAAAGAATGTCTCTGTGAGCTCATTACATTTTGACACTAAAGAAATAAAGAGTAATAATTACTGTTGATATGAAACAAGTAGACATGTCTTACTTCTTTTTCCGTCACAAATGAAACCAATTCATTATAATATCTGCAAAAAAGAACTTATTTTCACTTTACTCTAATATATAGCTAATCATGTCAAACAGCTTTTAACTAGACTTTGCTATACATCAATTAAGTAAAAACAAATTTCATTTGCTTACCGACTTGAACTAATTTGGTTGGACTGTAAACACACAACAAAAGACACTATAAATACATTATTTTTAACGTTGTTGTGGTTTTGTGGCCTACAGTAGGGGTCAAAAAAAAAAAGTTCCCATAGCAACCAGACTCTTTAGTGACTAACAGAAAAATAAAATTATTTATATCACCAACTACACTTATTTTTATGTAACTAAACTTAAAACAATGAAAGATTGCTGTTAAAAGTTCCTATTTCTTTAGTAGTCAGCTCTTCATAGCGAATAGGCAGCCCAAGATCGACCTCCTGCAAATATAACATTTTCGGTTTCAAATTACAGCATGGTCGTCAACAACTCTGCCGTATAGGTTGCACTATCTAATTGTAGGAAAATCATTGCAGGGCCAGTCAAAAAGTTTTCTGACGGTTGTCGAGAAAATCTCAGTTTTGTCTCCCAGATCAAGATAAAATGGCGTCTCTGAGGCACAAAATTGTGAATATCTGGAGATCCATGGCCCATTGAGCCAAAATCGCCGTGACTGGCCCTCGAGTAAGTCCTAAAGTAGCCAGTGGAGCTGTCACACTAAAGCTAGGAGTGATGATGAAGCCAAGATTTGACGCCGAAAATTTGCCTCAGGGGGTCCTCGGTCAAGCCTCGCTGGCTGCTCATTGAAAAGCAAGAGCTAGCTAATAAAGAAACTTGAACACATTATAATTTCATGTTTGGAGCATAGTTCATAAAAATAAGTGTAGTGGATGATACAAACAAAAACCGTAACTCATGAATAATTAATGAACAAGTTGTATAATCTGGCTGGCCCTAATTGCAGTACAGACTTTAGAAAGTCCTTAAACCAACTCAACTTGACCCCTACTGTATTTGCAATTAAGGCCAGCCAGATTATGCACTTGTAGCCTATTTCTACTACACAACTGGGTCCCAAGTTGTAGAATTATCTTAAAAATCAGCTGAATACTTCGGTAACCGGGGATTTGCATGATGACATCACAAACATCCTGTCACACCCACTGATGGTATTACTGCACACCGTGGTCCCATAGAAAATGTATTAGTTTTGCTGACCAGTAAAAGCTGAGGACTTTCATTATTAGTATTCCTGGGATTGAAATTTGGAGATGCTTATATAACCATTCTACTTCTAGGGCTACCTACTACTATAATTTTTGATGGAAACATTTTTTAAAAACTTTTTGTCATAAAATTAAGATATCATGTATTTACGTCCAAAAATTCAATAGGAATAAAAATCCTCCTTGCACATCTACTCATGACGTGTCTCTCGAAAGTCGTGGCCGATGATAAAACTTTTCTACAGCCACCACATGTAAATGAAGTGGCTTTCCCCTACAAATAAAAATAGAATAATGTTAAGGATGCTACCACACGACCGAGGTAAAGTTGTTACCAAAATCAATTATTTTTTTATTCAAATATTTCTCATTGCTTGTAAGCCATTCAGAAATTTACTATTTACTTTTGGGAGTTTTACATATTTTGTGAGTAAGAAACTATGTTTCCCGTACGTAAGGGGTCAAGACATCAGGACCAATAACGTTTGATGGGTGTGGTCAACTTAATATTTTAGTAGCTCATCTTAAAGATATTTCAATTCTCATCATTTTAAGTACAGTACGAAAAAAGACACATGTATGACAAAAAAATGGTTGCATTCTCCCTTAATTAAATCAATTAATGCTATTCTACACCAATCAACAGTGCCTGCTGATTGCTATGTGCCACGACACTTAAAACAATACACTAATACATGTGAAAACTTACAGATCTCTGTAGCCTTTTACAGTAGGACTGGGGCTTTAACTAAAGTACGACATTAATCAACTACATTAATACCAGCAGTACTGAATCAATTCATACTTACATTATGTTTTAAGTGTAATTCGATTAATTCTCCAGATCTTGCATGTGGTTCAGTCGACAGTCCATCGTCCTAAATACGAAAGCAATTCATAATAAACACATATCATTGCAACTGATTTCATTAATGCTATAAAAGCATAGTTACCAACTTCTGACAACAAAGTTGGGACGCACCACGCCCACTAATCCTACATTGGTGAAGTCCGAAGCGCGTTAAGCAAAGTTAATGTGACCTCAATTTATTATATCCAACTGAATAAATCTAATGCAAATGGTGAATTTTAAAATAACTAGTTAATTTATCTATGTAAAATTGTGTGCATATTAAGAGCGTGTCCGCAAAACAACTGGGACATTCACCAGAAATTCAACTAACCGGACGGGACACAGGATATGCATAAAAAATCAAATGTTGACAACTATTTCAAAGTACTCTAAAACACATTAAATAATAATCAATTAAAACTTACAGTTGTTAATCCCAACATTCTCTGCAAGGTTAATACAAATATAAGAACTCAATTTGTAAACAAAAAAAAACAAAACAAACCTCTATCCTCAATACTCGTTCTTCGATTTTTGTAAACTTTTGCTGAAAATTTAAATATTAAGCCTTTAATCACTTTTTGTAAACAAAACAAAAAACACAAAAACAAACTTACTGCACATTCAGCCGAACATGCCCCATCTAAAACATTAGTGGTACATTAAATGGATGCTGGTAAAGTGTTACCCCTAAATTTACCTCACTGACTTGAGACGGCGACAATGGAGGAGGGTTATGAGCAGACTATTAACACATAAAATGTTTAAAAATCATATTGCATCCGTATATAAATAAATATCTTCTACTTTTTCGAACATTAAAAATAAACAACAAACAATTACAATGGAGGATCTCACGAGACAATAACTTTTTTCTTTTTCGTGTCGATATAGTTGGACCTTTGCAACATGCAAGGCCACTCTATAATTGAATCTCCCAATCTCAACTTGAAATCATTAAGTCACTAAATTCCATTTCTATATATATAGATGCTGGTAAAGTGTTACCCCTAAATTTACCTCATCGACTAGAGCTTGTTCTTCTACTCCTTCTTCTGAAGACTATTAACACATAAAATGTTTAAAAATCATATTGCATCCGTATATAAATAAATATCTTCTACTTTTTCGAACATTAAAAATAAACAACAAACAATTACAATGGTACATCTTTATAAGCAGCTCTACTTTATGTAACAGTAGTGGTACAATTTTATAACAAGCTTTAATCTATGTAACAGTAGTGGTACATTTATATAACCATCTCTACTTTAAGTAACATTTATGGTACATTTCTATAACTAGCTCTACTTTATGTAACAACAGTGGTACATATTTGCTTTATTCTATGTAACATTAGTGGAACATTCCTATAATTAAGTTTACTTTATGTAACAATAGTGGTACATCTTTATAAGCAGCACTACTTTATGTAACAGTAGTGATCCATTTTTATAACCAGTTGTACTTTATGTAACAGCAGTGGTACATATTTATAACCAGCTTTATTTTATGTAACAGTAGTGGAACATATGGATAACCAGCTCTACTCTATATACCAAGCTCTACTCTATGCAACAGCAGTGGTATATTCTTATAATTAATTCTACTTTGTATAACAGTAGTGGTACATTTCTGTAAGCAGCTCTATTCTATGTAACAGTAGTGGTACAATTATATAATTAGCTCTACTCCATGTAACAGTACTGGTATATATTCATAACCAGCTCTACTCTATGTAACAGAAGTGGTACATATTTATAACAAAGTGTACTCTATGTAACATGAGTGTTACATACTTACAATTAGCTCTACTTTATGTAACAGTAGTGGTTCATTTTCATAAGCAGCTGTACTTTATGTAACAGCATTGGTACATCTCTATAACTAACTCTATCCTATGTAACAGTAGTGGTACATATTTAAGACTACCACTATTTTATGTAACAATTGTGGTACATTTCTATAGCCATCTCTACTCTATGTAACAGTAGTGGTACATTTTTATAAGCAGCGGTACTCTATGTAACAGCAGTGGTACATCTCTATAACTAGCTCTACTCTATGAAACAGTAGTGATACATCTTTATATATATATCTATTTCATGTAACAGTGGTGGTACATAAATATAACCATCTCTACTTTATGTAACAGTAATGGTACATTTCTATAACCAGCTCTACTTCAGGTAACGACAGTGGTACATATTTATAATTAGCTCTACTCTATGTAACTGTAGTGGTACATGTTAATAATTAGCTGTACTCTAGATAACAGTAGTGGTACGTCAATATAATCAACTCTACTCTAAGTAACAGTTGTGGTACATTCCTATAACCAGCTCTACTAGTTGTGGTACATTTCTAAAAGCAGCTCTGCACTATGTAACAGTAGTGGTACATTTCTATAATTAAGTTTACTTTATTAAAAAATAATGGTACATTTCTATAAGCAGCTCTACTCTATGTATCAGTAGTCGTACATCTTTATAATTAGCTCTACTTTATGTAACAGTAATGGTACATTTTTAAACCAGCTGTACTCTATGTAACAGTAGTGATACATCCCTATAACAAACTCTACTCTGTAACAGTAGTGGTACATCCCTATAACCAGCTCTACTTTATGTAACAGTAGTGGTACATATGTAACAGTAGTAATACATCTCTATAACAAGCTCTACTTAGTGGTACATCCGTATAACCAGCTGTACTCTATGTAACAAAAGTGGTACATTTCTATAACCAGCTCATATGTATGTACCATTAATGGTACATCCCTATAACTAGCTCTACTCTATGTAACAGTAGTGGTACACACTGTAAAAATTATAGCGTGAAAACCCACCAAATTCACACCAAACTGGTGGTGTGAATGCCCACCACCTATGCATAGTGTGTCCTTCACACTTTCTTCCTAGTGTGAATGCACACTTAGTGTGAAATTCACACTCAATGGAATAGCATGGACCCTTTACCGAACATTAATTATATTCATGTGCAGGCAAAAACCAATGCTATTATCATTGTAATCTAACTTATAAATGTTTTGTACACTTGTGTGCTATATAAGAGAGTCGAGTAAGATTTTAGTCGTCTGATTAATGAGATCTGGGATTACACCAATCTCTTTTTGGAAAAAAAATGTTGATATGCATTACTAGAATCAATGTAACTTAAAATAATTCAGCACTAATGTAAGCATGAGTTCATAGTGATTGTGGTGAGAATTCACGCTAAATTTGGTGTGTACTCCACACCCAAACGATGAGGTGTGCGCATCACACCATATTTTGGTGTGACTATTGTTACAAGTGATTCACGCTTAATTTGGTGTGAACTACACACCTTTTGGTTTACAGTGCATCCCTATAACCAAATCTACTTCATGTAACAGAAATGGTACATCCCTATAATCAGCTGTACTCTATGTAACATTAGTGGTACATTAAATGGATGCTGGTAAAGTGTTACCCCTAAATTTACCTCACTGACTTGAGACGGCGACAATGGAGGAGGGTTATGAGCAGACTACACATAAAATGTTTAAAAATCATATTGCATCCGTATATAAATAAATATCTTCTACTTTTTCGAACATTAAAAATAAACAAACAATTACAATGGAGGATCTCACGAGACACTAACTTTTTTCTTTTTCGTGTCAATATAGTTGGACCCTTGCAACATGCAAGGCCACTCTATAATTGAATCTCCCAATCTCAACTTGAAATCATTAAGTCACTAAATTCAATTTCTGTATATATAGATGCTGGTAAAGTGTTACCCCTAAATTTACCTTGTGGCTAGCTGGCGGTTCCTTGTGAGGAGTACCAGACTATTAACACATAAATAAAAAAAAAATCACATTGCATCCATATATAAATAATTATCTTCTACTTTTTTGAACCATTAAAAACAAACAAAATATTACAATGGTCGATCACATGAGACACTAACTTTCTTTTCTTTTTTCGTGTCGATACAGTTGGACCTTTGCAACATTCAAGGCCACTGATTAATTGTATCGCCCACACACATAAATTTAAAAAAAATATTGCATCCGTATATAAAAATATATACTTTTTGAACATTAAAAAACTAACAAACAATGACAATAATGAATCCCATGAAACATTAACTTCCTTTTTTTCTCTCGATATAGTTGGACCTTTGCAACATGCAAGACCACTCATTACTGGTAAGTGTCTCCGAACCAAAGAATAGTAAACAGAACTAATACAAAAGTAACACTTACTTCGCCAACTAGAACACCATGGCAGTCCTACAAGTATATAAACAAATTTAGAAAATGCCAGAAAACAAACACTAATAATAATACTAACCTTAAAATAACGCTCTACCACTTCTTCTAATAAAGAAAAATTCACTGTAAACGTCCTGCAATAATATGCAAAAGATAAGTTTGTTTCTTAAGCATGTTAAATAACTTACTTGTTCCTATAATTCTTCCATAGAATGAAACCTTTAAGTTCCCTCAACACTTCCTTGAACCCACCTTCCGATATCTTGATACTGTTCATTACCTCTTTCTTAGAAAATACAACTACATGTCTATTTTTAGAAACATGGTGAATAACTTTTCGACAACAAATTAATGCCTGTGGGAAATAAATTTAACACATATAAGTGTTCCACACATATACATATATATAAATATACGTACTTCCACCTCATATGGAGTGAGACGAAGACACTGAAGGCACAAGTGTTTTGCCTCCTCTGAGGGTGGCTTCATAAAACCTCTACAAATCTGGTGTTCCCAGACATCACATGAATCGCACCCGATCAGGTTATCGTTGAACTAAATATAGATCAATAAAATAACCTATATAAAACAAAAAACAAAAAACAAACATACTTGTGAATCTCCACAACCACACTTTAAATGTATTTCTTCCTCCATCAGTCTGATCTAGCTAGCTACCGCCTATGCCAACCACGATGCAGTCGCGTGCGTTCACTGACACGTGCGTTCACGTGACTTCCGGCAAAGTGTCTCGCGAGGCCATACCCTATTACCGACACAGCGGTCACGTGATTGTGGATAACTGATTCATTTTAAATATGGCTACTAGGGCTCTTAGGAGTATTGAGCAGTCTCCATACTTAAATGGTAAGAATTTTAGATATTGAAAGACACTAGGGACATAGGGGTGTCCAGCAAAACTTGCTAGAGCGATGTGTAGCTAGTCTGGCGTCCCAACAATTTTCCTTCTATTATTATTGTGCGGGGGCATAGGTAAAGGTGTTATAATTGTAAGGCTATGATTCTTAGAGCCGCAATATTCTTTAATTTAAGGATATATTTAGACAAATAATTCATCATCATAGAACCTCAGCATTGGGAGAGTGAGTTGAATTATAATTACAGATGGAAATGTGGAAGGGTTATATAGAAATGAAGTGTTAATGATAAAAAGTGTTATTGGGGAAGTTCATGCGATGAAGTGTTGATAATAACAGTGTTTGTGGCAGTGGATAAATTGTAAAGGAATAATTAAAATTAACTCGAACGAAAGATTTAGATAGAATGGGGAGAAGGTAGATTTGATAAGGAGTATGAGGAGAATTGTATTGGGAGGCTATTTGAAGTTTATGTACTCACATTAATTAAGAAGGTTGTGATTAATCTGAAACGAACAAGTAATAAGAATTTAATCAGACCTGTTTCGTGTGTAGCAATTAGGTAAAAGGTCTTGCTACATCTGATCAGGGTTATGGCAGGTATAGGCTAGGGTAATGATAACGTTTTAAAGGTTAAAGGTAATTATATATACAGTTAAAAATAGTGTTGAAAATCTATTATGTTGTTGCAGAAATAAGTGCAAATTTGCTTTGGAATGAAATTAAAGATCTTAATATTTGTGTTGTGAAAGTGACTAAACCTTTCGGCGCAATTGAAAAATTATCACGTTTAACGCTACAACACAAGAATGTATGTGATTTTCGTCTAGAAGAGATGATAGACTTCAACATTGACTTATTGACGAAGGGTGCTATGAACAACGAAGATCTCAATAAGGCAATAAATTCCTTACTTCCCAATCTTAAAGTTACAAATAAAATAAACGTAGATATCAGTGATCAGTGTATGGAGAAATATGTATTACGTGAATTGATTGACAATTTATTTCAACATATTTCAAGTTCATCAACCTTGGAATACAGAACTCATCACCATTGGGTTGAAACAGTGTTTGGAGATAGCAGTAAAGTGATTTGTGGAAATTTGGGCATGGGGTGCAGTGAATCCACGTGGTATGGTACTGTTGATGGGCGCCTAAGAGGACACTTGCCAGCGAGTTCAATTCCAGTAATTTCAAAAGAAGAAGACGAATATAGTGATGAAAGTGATGGTGCTTCTGTGGTCGTGGAAGTTAAAAGAAACGCTACACATTCATCCCAGGCTATAGGTTCGGTTGTCTTATCGTCATTCATAGAACACAATTTACATAAGGATCTAAACTCTCTGATCCCATGTATTCTAATAAACTGCTACACACTGCAGATATTTTTGTATGACTGTGAGGCTGACATACTATTGATTTCGGAAAAATTTATTTTCAGGGAAGACAAGGAGGTTAATAAACAGTCTATTCTATTGTTATGGCTCTTTATTAATCACAGGTTAGTTGTAAAAATATAAGCTAGCAGTCTACCGCTTGTATATGTTCAAGTTAAGAATGTATATTAGTACATGGTTTGCAAGATTTATGAAAAGGATATGCTAAAGGATTAAGAAAGCAGTTACGATGAAGTAAAGATTTATTTGGTTCAAAATTTTGTATTATATAAATTCAATATTTTTTTTAATTGTTTAACATTACTTTTGTTTATAGTTTATTATAACTTACATTTTTTCTATTTAAATTCTAGAATTTTTCTGAAAGAAATTGATAATTCTTCACAACTCATACCAACTTCAGACATACAACAGTATATGTCAAGTTCCGGAATTTTAAATGATTTTAAAGGACTCTCTGATAAGACAATTAATTGGAACTCAGGTGAACGTGGACATAACTCATGCGAAGAAAGTTCACGTGAAACTGTAATTTTAAAGCAATGTTTTAAACCCTTAGCAAAGAAGAGGAGAACTTAGTCAAACTCTTTTTTTTTTCATTTCTTTTCTTTTTTTTTCAAAATTGTATTGCTTGATTGCTGTGTAATGTTAAAATTTATTCTTAACAATGCCCATATATTTGTTTAAATCAAGGGGAACTTGATAGCTACATAGCATGAAGTATTCCTTACACAAACACACTACACACTGTTTCGTGTGTAGCAATTAGGTAAAAGGTCTTGCTACATCTGATCAGGGTTATGGCAGGTATAGGCTAGGGTTATGATAACGTTTTAAAGGTTAAAGGTAATTATATATACAGTTAAAAATAGTGTTGAAAATCTATTATGTTGTTGCAGAAAAAAGTGCAAATTTGCTAGATTAGTTAGAAGATAATGCGGGATGTACCTGGAGTGGTACACGAGAACTAGCTTACAACACTTGTAGTATGATAAATAACAATAATAAACATGAAAGTGTACAATCGGTACACATGTAAGTCTTTAGCTCTAGCTCTAACCCCCGAGGTAACACCATTATTGTTATTTATCATACTACAAGTGTTGTAAGCTAGTTCTTGTGTACCACTCCAGGTACATCCTGCATTATCATCTAACTCATAGATTGTACCGCATGTGGTACTTGATATACCACCTATGTGAAGTAGTGTGTTTAATGCATAATCACTTATTAAGCATGTATCAAGTGTGTTACATCATGTACCACAAGGTGGTATGCCACAGAACAAAATTGCATATTTTGAAAAAGAAATATTCCATTAATTGTAAAACTTGCACCACATGTAACACTAGTTTTTCAATTCTTGATTGCTTGTTGTGAAATATACTGCATGTACCATATTTTGTATACAAGATAAATGAAAAAGTATATATAGCAACACGTTATCCGTGCTATTCTAGTCTCATACAACAAGTGGTACAAGTGGTACAATATGTTACACGGCACAAGAATTAAGTTATAATGGAGTTTTGATGGTATAATAGGTGGTACGATTGGCTAAAGACTTACATGTGTACCGTTTGTACAATTTCAAGTTTTTTATTGTTATATATAGTCAATATCATACTACAAGTATTGCAAGCTAGTTTTCGTGTACCACTGTAGGTACATTCGGCATTATCTTCTAACTCATAGTTTGTACCGCATGTGGTTCTTGGTGTACCACCTATGTGAAATAGTGTGTTTAATGCATAATCACTTATAATGCTTGTATCAGATGGGATACATCACGTACCACAAGGTAGAGCTAGGGCTAGGGCTAAAGACTTACATGTGTATAGTTTGTACAATTTCAAGTTTTTTCTATTGTTGTTTGTAGTCAATATCATGCACACTACTTCACTGACCCCATGTTGACAGCAAACTATGACTATCTTTTCACTTAGCATCATCCTCTTGACAGAATGTTCTTCAACCGCTGACTCAAATCACATACTCCTCTCTCCTTTAATGTGTGTAGTGTGTTTGTGTAAAGAATGCCTCATGCTATGTATCTATCAAGTTCCCCTTGATTTAAACAAATATATGGGAATTGTTAAAAATAAATTTTAATGTTAGCTACACAGCGAACAAGTAATACAAATTCGAAAAAAAGAAATGAAATATAAGAAATAAAAAATGAGAATGACATTAGTTTTTAGACAGTTTTTCTCTTCTTTACAAATGGTTTCCAACATTCACTCTCACTTACATGTTCACTTGAACATTCTTCGCATGAGCCATATCCATGTTTACCCGAGTTCCAATTAATTTCCTTTTCATTGAGTGATTTGAAATCATTTAAGGCTTCAGCTCTTGATAAATACTGATGTATGTTTGATGTCGGAATGGCTTGTAAAGGAGTTCCAAGTTCTTTCAGAAAAATTCTAGAATTAATTTTTAAAAATATGGAATTTAAGAAATACAAAAGTTTGAACCAAATAAATCTTTACTTAATCGTAACCGTTTTATTAATCCTTTAGCATTTTTTTTCATAATTTTTGCAAACTATGTACTAATATGCATTCCTAACTTGTTAACATATACAAGCTGTAGACTGCTAGCTGCTATTTTTACAACTTACCTGTGATTAATAAAGAGCCACAACAATAGAATACTCTCCTTATTAATGCTATCACCTTGCCTGAAAATAAAACTATCCGAAATCAACAGTACGTCTGCCACACAGTCATACATCAATATCTGCACTGTGTTGCAGTTTATTAGAATGCATGGGACCAGAGAATTCAAATCCGTATGTAAACTATGTTCAATAAATGACGATAGGACAACCGTACCTATAGCCTGGGATTAGTGTACACTGTATTTTTTTACTTCCATAACCACGGTATTACCATCACTTTCACTACTATCATCATCTTCTCGTTCTACTGAAACTACTGGAAGTAAACTCGCTGGAAATTGTCCACGAAGGCGCCCATCAATAGTTCCATACCACGTGGATTCATTGCATCCCATGCCCAAATTTCCACAAGTTACTTCACTGCTACTTCCAAACTCTAAATCAACCCAATGGTGATGAAGTCTATATTCCAAAGTTATTGAACTTGAAATATGAACGAATAATTTCTGAACTAATTCATATAATATATGATTCTCCATATAAAATTGATCGACATCTATTTTTATATTCTTTTCTTTAAGATAGGGAAGTAAAAAACGTAGTGCCTCATTGACATCTTTGTTGTTCATAGAACCCTTTGTCAACAAATCAATGTTGAAGTCTATTATCTCTTTTAGATAAAAATAGTTACACTTCTTGTGACGTAAATTTAAATGTGATAATTTTTCAATTGGGTTGAAAGGTTTTGTCACTTGGACAGTATGAAAATGAATATCTTTAATTTTGTTCCAAATAAGAGATGCATTATTTTCTGCAACAACATGATAGATTTTCAACACTATTTTTAACTGTATATATAATTACCTATAACCTTTAAAATGTTTTTATCATAACCGACCCTAGCCTATACCTGCCATAACCCTGATCAGATGTAGCAAGATTATTTACCTAATTGCTACACACGAAACAGGTCTGATTAAATTCTTATTAATTGTTCGTTTTAGATTAATCACAACCTTAAGCACATAAACTTCAAATAGCCTCCCAATACAATTCTCCTCATACTCCTTACCAAATCTACCTTCTCCCCATTCTATCTAAATCTTTCTTTTGAGTTCATTTTAATTCAAAAAAACACTGCTATTATCAACACCTCATCACCAGTTTGGCGCTGCCCGACCCTTTACCTAACCGCTACGCTGGAAAGAATGTGGGGGCACTGAAGCACCTCATCATTCCATTAGAACTGATCCATAATGGCAGTGTCCCCAGAGCCTTCCCAGCATGGCAGGTAGGTAAAGGGTCGGGTTACGCCAGACAACCTCCTCACATGAACTTCCCCAATAACACTTCATCACTAACACAACATTTTTATATAAACCTTATACTTTTCCTTCTGAAATCATAATTCAACTCACTCTCCCAATGCTGAGGTTCTACAATGAGGAATTATTTATATCATTAGTTAAATTGTGGCTCTAAGCCTCGTAGCCTAACAATTATAACACCTTTTCCTTTGCCCACTCACAATAATAATAGAATATAAAGGGTCCGGACGCCAGACCAGCTACACATCGCTCTAGCTAGTTTTTGTTGGACACCCCTATAAACTCTAGTGTCCAATATTCTTACCAGGTAAGTATGGAGACTCTTCAATACTCCTAAGACCCCCAGCCGCCATATAAACGAATCCTTAATCTCCAATCACGTGACCACTTGGTTCGCACAGTGCGATAGTAGTCTCGCGTAGCAAGACCCTTTAAAACTGTAAAACTTGCACCACGTGTAACACTAGTTCCTGATTACACGTTTTGAAATGTACTGCATGTACCATATTGTCTTTATAAGTTAAATGAAACAAGTTTATCCGTGCTTTTCTATTATCATACAACAAGTGCCTATTTTGAAAAAGCAATATTCCATCAACTGTAAAACTTGCACCACATGTAACACTAGTTTTACAATACCTGATTGCACGTTTGGAAATGTACTGCATGTACCATATTGTCTTTATAAGTTAAATAAAACAGTGTACATAGCAACAGTTTATCCGTGCTTTTCTATTATCATACAACAAGTGGTACAAGTGGTACAATATGTTATACGGCACACAAATTAAGTTATACCGTGTAGTATTTAAAACAAAACTACTTATACTTGTATATACTTGTATTTAATTTTGTAATTTTGACAGTATAATAGGTGGTACGATTGGTAAATTCTGTAGTGCCGGTGTTACCTAGGGGGCTAGAGCTAGGGCTAGGGCTAAAGACTTATATGTGTACCGTTTGTACAATTTCAAGTTTTATTTTGTTATTTGTTCATACTACAAGTGTTGCAAGCTAGTTCTCGTGTACCACTCTAGGTACATCCTGCATTATCTTCTAACTCATAGTTTGTACCGCATGTGGTACTTGGTGTACCACCTATGTGAAGTAATGTGTTTAATGCATAATCACTTGTAATGTATGTATGAGATGGGATACATCACGTACAACAAGGTGGTCCTAGAGCTAGGGCTAAAGACTTACATGTGTACCGTTTGTACAATTTCAAGTTTTTTATTGTTATTTATAGTCAATATCATACTTGCAAGCTAGTTTTCGTGTACCACTGTAGGTACATTCGGCATTATCTTCTAACTCATAGTTTGTACCGCATGTGGTACTTGGTGTACCACCTTTGTAAAATAGTGTGTTTAATGCATAATCACTAATAATGCTTGTATCAGACGGGATACAATACGTACCACAAGGTGGTCCTAGGGGGCAAGAACTAGGGCTAGGGCTAAAGACTTACATGTGTACTGTTTGTACAATTTCAAGTTTTTTCTATTGATACTTGTAGTCAATATCATACACAAGTGTTGCAAGCTAGTTCTCGTGTACCACTGTAGGTACATTCTTGATTGCACGTTTGAAATGAACTGCATGTACCATATTTTGTTTATAAGTTAAATGAAAAAGTATGTATAGTAACAGTTTATCCGTGCTAATCTAGTCTCATACAACAAGTGGTACAAGTGGTACAATATGTTACACGGCACAAGAATTAAGTTATAATGTAATTTTGATCCGTGCTATTCTAGTCTCATACAACAAGTGGTACAAGTGGTACAGTATGTTATAAGGCACACAAATTAAGTTATACCGTGTAGTATTTAAAACAAAACTACTTCAACTTGTATATACTTGTATTTAATTTTGTAATTTTGATCGTATAATAGGTGGTACGATTGGTAAATTCTGTAGTGCTGGTGTTACCTAGGGGCTAGAGCTAGGGCTAGGGCTAAAGACTTACATGTGTACTGTTTGTACAATTTCAAATTTTTTTTATGTTATTTGTAGTCAATATCGTACTACAAGTGTTGCAAGCTAGTTCTCGTGTACCACGCTAGGTACATCCTGCATTATCTTCTAACTCATAGTTTGTACCGCATGTGGTACTTGGTGTACCACCTATGTGAAGTAGTGTGTTTAATGCATAATCACTTGTAATGTATGTATGAGATGGGATACATCACGTACCACAAGGTGGTCCTAGAGCTATGGCTATAGACTTACATGTGTACCGTTTGTACAATTTCAAGTTTTTTATTGTTATTTATAGTCAATATCATACTACAAATGTTGCAAGCTAGTTTTCGTGTACCACTGCAGGTACATTCGACATTATCTTCTAACTCATAGTTTGTACCGCATGTGGTACTTGGTGTACCACCTTTGTAAAATAGTGTGTTTAATGCATAATCACTAATAATGCTTGTATCAGACGGGATACAATACGTACCACAAGGTGGTCCTAGGGGGCTAGAGCTAGGGCTAGGGCTAAAGACTTACATGTGTACTGTTTGTACAATTTCAAGTTTTTTCTTATTGTTACTTGTAGTCAATATCATACACAAGTGTTGCAAGCTAGTTCTCGTGTACCACTGTAGGTACATTCGGCATTATCTTCTAACTCATAGTTTGTACCGCATGTGGTACTTGGTGTACCACCTATGTGAAGTAGTGTGTATGATGCATAATCACTTATTAAGCATGTATCAAATGAGTTACATCACGTACCACAAGGTGGTATGCCACAGAACAAAATTGCCTATTTTGAAAAAGCAATATTCCATCAACTGTAAAACTTGCACCACATTTAACACTAGTTTTTCAATACCTGATTGCACGTTTGGAAATGTACTGCATGTACCATATTGTTTTTATAAGTTAAATGAAAAAGTATGTATAGTAACAGTTTATCCGTGCTAATCTAGTCTCATACAACAAGTGGTACAAGTGGTACAATATGTTATACGGCACACAAATTAAGTTATACCATGTAGTACTTAAAACAAAACAACTTATACTTGTATATACTTGTATTTAATTTTGTAATTTTGATAGTATAATAGGTGGTACGATTGGTAAATTCTGTAGTGCCGGTGTTACCTAGGGGCTAGAGCTAGGGCTAGGGCTAAAGACTTACATGTGTACTGTTTGTACAATTTCAAGTTTTTTTATGTTAGTAGTCAATATCATACTACAAGTGTTGCAAGCTAGTTCTTGTGTACTACTCTAGGAACATCCTGCATTATCTTCTAACTCATAGTTTGTACCGCATGTGGTACTTGGTGTACCACCTATGCGAAGTAGTGTGTGTGATGCATAATCACTTGTAATGTATGTATGAGATGGGATACATCACGTACCACAAGGTGGTCCTAGAGCTAGGGCTAAAGACCTACATGTGTACCGTTTGTACAATTTCTAGTTTTTTATTGTTATTTATAGTCAATATCATACTACAAGTGTTGCAAGCTAGTTCGTGTACCACTGTAGGTACATTCGGCATTATCTTCTAACTCATAGTTTGTACCGCATGTGGTACTTGGTGTACCACCTTTGTAAAATAGTGTGTTTAGTGCATAATCACTAATAATGCTTGTATCAGACGGGATACAACACGTACCACAAGGTGGTCCTAGGGGGCTAGAGCTAGGGCTAGGGCTAAAGACTTACATGTGTACTGTTTGTACAATTTCAATTTTTTCTATTGTTACTTGTAGTCAATATCATACACAAGTGTTGCTAGCTAGTTCTCGTGTACCACTGTAGGTACATTCGGCATTATCTTCTAACTCACAGTTTTTACCGCATGTGGTACTTTGTGTACCACCTATGTGAAATAGTGTGTTTAATGCATAATCACTTATAATGCTTGTATCAGATGGGATACATCACGTACCACAAGGTAGAGCTAGGGCTAGGGCTAAAGACTTACATGTGTACCGTTTGTACAATTTCAAGTTTTATTTATTGTTATTTGTAGTCAATATCATACACAAGTGTTACAAGCTAGTTCTCGTGTACCACTGTAGGTACATTCGGCATTATCTTCTAACTCATAGTTTGTACCACATGTGGTACTTGGTGTACCACTTATGTAAAGTAGTGTGTTTGATGCATAATCACTTATAATGCTTGTATCAGATGGGATACATCGCGTACAACAAGGTGGTCCTATGGGACTAGAGCTAGGGCTAGGGATAAAGACTTACATGTGTACTGTTTGTACAATTTCAAATTTTTATTGTTATTTGTAGTCAATATCATACACAAGTGTTGCAAGCTAGTTTCTCGTGTACCACTCTAGGTACATTCGGCATTATCTTCTAACTCATAGTTTGTACCGCATGTGGTCCATGGTGTACCACCTATGTAAAGTAGTGTGTTTGATGCATAATCACTAATAATGCTTGTATCAGACGGAATACAACAAGTACCACAAGGTGGTCCTAGGGGGCTAGAGCTAGGGCTAGGGCAAAAGACTTACTTGTGTACTGTTTGTACAATTTCAAGTTTTTTCTATTGTTATTTGTAGTCAATATCATACACAAGTGTTACAAGCTAGTTCTCGTGTACCACTGTAGGTACGTTCGGCAATATCTTCTAACTCATAGTTTGTACCACATGTGGTACTTGGTGTACCACTTATGTGAAGTAGTGTGTTTTATAATGTGGTACATTACATACCAAAAGGTGGTATGCCACAGAACAAAATTGCCTATTTTGAAAAAGCAATATTCCATTAACTGTAAAACTTACACCACATGTAACACTAGTTTTTCAATTCTTGATTGCATGTTTTGAAATGTACTGCATGTACCATATTTTGTTTATAAGTTAAATGAAACAGTGTATATAGAAACAGTTAATCCGTGCTATTCTAGTCTCATACAACAAGTGGTACAAGTGGTACAGTATGGTATATGGCACACAAATAAAGTTAAACCGTGTAGTACTTAAAACAAAACAACTTCAACTAGTATATACTTGTATTTAGTTTTGTAATTTTGATAGTGTAATATATGGTACGATTGGTAAATTCTGTATTGCTGGTTTTACCTAGGGGGCTGGAGCTAGGGCTAGAGCTAAAGACTTACATGTGTACCGATTGTACACTTTTTATTTATCATACTACAAATGTTGTAAGCTAGTTATCGTGTACCACTCCAGGTACATCCTGCATTATCTTCTAACTCACAGTTTGTACCGCATGTGGTACTTGATGTACCACCTATGTGAAGTAGTGTGTTTAATGCATAATCACTTATTAAGCCTGTATCAAATGTGTTACATCACGTACCACAAGGTGGTATGCCACAGAACAAAATTGCCTATTTTGAAAAAGCAATATTCCATTAATTGTAAAACTTGCACCACATGTAACACTAGTTTTTCAATTCTTGATTGCTTGTTTTGAAATGTACTGCATGTACCATATTTTGTTTACAAGATAAATGAAAAAGTATATATAGCAACACTTTATCCGTGCTATTCTAGTCTCATACAACAAGTGGTACAAGTGGTACAATATGTTACACGGCACAAGAATTAAGTTATAATGTAATTTTGATGGTATAATAGTTTGTACGATTGTAAATTCTGTAGTGCTGGTGTTACCTAGGGGGCTAGAGCTAGGGCTAGGGCTAAAGACTTACATGTGTACCGTTTGTACAATTTCAAACCCGTTTTACTCTATGTAACAGTAGTGGTACACTCCTATAATTAGCTCTACTTTATGTAAAAATAGTGGAACATTTCTATAACCAGCTCTCTCTATGTAGCAGTAGTGGTACATTTGTATACCAAGCTCTACTTTATGTAACAGTAGTAATACATTTTTATATCCAAAACAGCAAGATATTCCCAGATAATCCTCTGTCCAGGTGGTTTGGTCCACTAGTTGGGCAAAGATTGGATTGGAGGTGGAGTTAATTATCAAAATGTACCACTACAACAACAAAAAACAAACAAATGGAACAAGACAAAGAATAGAGTGACTTTTTATTAGCTAAAGAATAAAACTAAAAATTGTGGATAACAAGAATTTGACTAAGTTTTCCTTCTCTTATGTGCGGGCTTAAAACAGCCATGATAGTCTTTATCATCATCATCATCACTACTGGTTATGCCTGAAGTATATCCTCCTACACCGGTGTTCCAATTAATGGTCTTATCAGAGAGTTTTTCAAAACTATCCAAGCATTTGTGAGTTGATAAGAATGACTTTATGTTTGAAGTCGGCAATGTTGGTGTATCAATTTCATTCAGAAACATTCTAGAATTTAAATAGAAAATATGTAAGTTATAATAAAGTAACTTTAAACATTTTTGAAAAAATATTAAATTTAAGAATTACAAATATTTGAACCAAATAAATCTTTACTTCATTGTAACTGTTTTCTTAATCTTTTAGCATTTCCTTTTCAAAATTATGTACTAATATGCATTATTAACTTAAACATATTCAAGTGGTAAACTGCTAGCTTACATTTTACAACATACCTGTGATTAATAAAGATAAATAACAATAGAATAAACCCTTTATTAACCTCAACGTTTTCCCTGAAAAAAAATTTGTCCGAAATCAATAACACGTCAGTCTTACAGTCGTACATTAATATCTGCAGTGATTGGCAGTTTAATAAGAATAATGGCACAAGAGAGTTCAGATCTTTGTGCAAATTGTGTTCTACAAACGAAGATAATACAACTGAACCTATAGCTTGAGATAAATGT
>WLWD01004455.1_pt1 | contig 26630 bp, 27 predicted proteins | sample 6712731 | NCBI WGS metagenome assembly WLWD01 (sample SAMN12718690, study PRJNA576275) | sponge metagenome | isolation source: marine sponge | host: Mycale hentscheli | place: New Zealand: South Island, Marlborough, Capsize Point | collected 2014-11-01 | reverse complement strand
TCTAGCAATTTGAAAGAAGTATTGTATGGACTAGGTCAATTGTCGTAAGGAAATTAGCTAGACCTTTATTCAAAGTTTGTTGGACTAGTCAAAGTTAGCCCCCAACTAATCAATATTCATATTCATTGCCGTTAGGTGAACTGTAACTTCATTATTTGGAGGAGAAAGTGCCGTCAAGCATAGCACAGCTGTGTTCCCCACACTCGTGTCCACAATAGTAGGTACGTGGATCTGAACAGGATCCGGTGATCAGTGTCAGAATGGGAGAGCTGATCACAACTGTCTGTAAAGAAAGCATCTATGGAAGAATTCAGCCCTCCAACACCTGAACCACAGTCACCATTACAATACAAAGTATTGAAGGTTTATAGCTGTAGGTTTGTTCACGTATTAAACTCACTTTGTGAAGCAATCAAATGGCATTTTGAAAAAAACACTGGTAATAGTAAAATGGCATCTAATGACCACATCATTCAGCTCTCTTACGGTCTAGACTGGTATTTTTCTGCGAGAGATTAGTTTTTATAACATTCCTAGAGATTCCTGTTATCTGGCTTCATTTAGTTAACTTTTCCATCTTAGATCTTTGCACATACAGTAGAACCCCAGCAGTCTAGCTGGAACTTGCTATTCCAAAAGTAGTAGACTACTTTACCCTTTCAAAAGCCTCTGTGCTACTTAAACAATGTGGCTTTCGAAACAAAAGTTCAAGCATACTACTTTGACATGTAGTTACTAAAGTAACATTTATTGAAATTACTGAGTGTTATAAACTTTGTTGTTGTCTTTTTACAGTTACATACTTATTATGAGTGATAAAATATTTCAAGATTATCTTTAAAAAAATTATGTTCGACGATAATCCAAACTTTCATATCCGAACACCCTTCAGTTCCTTGGTATTTGGAATACTGAGGTTCTACTGTATTATTTATTTTCTGGGCTTAAAAAATAATTGGTGCAATAAAAAAATGGCACAATAAAAAATGGCATAATTTCCAGTAGCCTATGCAGGTAGCAGGACATAATTAGCTTTAAATGGTTCACTTGTTTATTTTGTTTCTCATTTTGCTTTAAAATATTAATTAAAAAGTTAAAAATGATTCTATCTTGTTATATAAAACTGTCACATGCTGTAGCAATAAAATATAAAAAAAAAGAAAGAAAGAAAAAAAGAAAAGAAAAAAAAAGTGGTTGATCTCAAGGATAAAATATGACAAATGTTATAATTATATATATATATATATATTAAAACTATCCACTGCAATGTATCAATGGGACACTATTTTGAGAATTCTGTTTCGTTTTCTGCATTTGGAGAGACAATTAACTCATTCCTGTTTTGATTCCTCATCTCCACAGAGTTGACATAAACTCCGCCTCCACCAGGTGTGTTACTGGTTGACGATGGACTGGACTTCATTGGACTCGTGTAGACTTGATTGTCAGGGGCTCCCCCTCCTTGTTCAGCTGCTGCAACTAGAGAGGTGTACACATTAGGGTTGGGATCTGCAACTGATATATCTTCTTTTGCTGGATCGTCTACGCTGGAATATTCTGCAGAATTATCACCTTTACTACGTGCTGGTTTAGGTACAGAGTAGCCATTTTGTTTATCCCCCTGAGAATCTGATAAATCTATTTTTTCTTCACGTCCACAGTAACGATTAGAATATTCGCTCCTCCCATGGGACACAGATGAGCTGTAGGTGTTCTTTGTTGATATATAATTGGAAGTTGTGGTCTTGTGCTTCCCGTTGGTGGTGAGTTGCCCCCCGCTGCTATTTTTGCTTCTTCTCAAACTGGGATTAAGGAATGACGACTTGTAGCGGCCGCAGCTGAGCACTTCTTTCCAAGACTCTCGGGCCTCCTTACTCAAGACGCAGAAAAATAAGAAAATGAAAAAGCCTTGCAGGGAGTTAAAAATGACAAACAAGACTTGGGCTGGCAGTCTGATACCTGGTACAGTGATAGTTAGAGCAGCAAATATCCAAGAGATGCCAAAGAGGAATAGGACACCTGAAGTACTGATGAGCAGTCTAACGACTGTTTTAGTCTGAATGACTTCTTTTGTTCGAGTCAGAGTCCCTCGGGTGTGCTTTATTAAGATTCCTATCACTATACAGAAAATGATGGAGTTACAAGTGATGAGTATTAGGATAGGCACGAGGAATGTCAGCCAGAATACCACTGCATTGCTCAGGAAACAGCTAAACAGTAAATTAAAAAAAATATATATATAAATGTAGCTAATCAACTGAATATAGCTATTGGAGCCATGGAACTTACAATTGAGAGCGATTGATGACAAGATCATCAGATGGTTCTCCGCCATTAGCCAAGTCAGCAACAAAAGGTGGTATCACAAATAGAAGAGGAGCCACTACATTAATAAAATTGATACAAACCTATTCAAATGCTAATTTTTTCTCCTTAACCAGATATATTAAATCAAGATCATTATTTATTATGCAGTAATTTAATAGGTATGAAAAACAAACAAAAAACAACAACAAACAAAAAACAACAAACAAACAAAAAAGCAAGAAATTTTTCTGACAATATAGGGTGGCATTAACTTACACCAGCAAACCAAAGAAGTGACTATCATGATCTTTTTGGTCACTGCTTTGAAGACCAGTACCAGTTTTTGAAACATGAGTGCAGCCTCAGCAGACATCCAGAATATGGCTGCCAACGTGAAGTAGTGGATGAGGAGTGAGACCAGGACACACCCACCTACTCTGGACACCCTATTGATGCCAGTCACGAACACCAGCAGCATGAAGAACACGGCAACACACAGCTGCACATGGTAGACTGTGGTGTCACGCCCACGAAGTTTCCTAGTATTAGAAATTTTAATTAATTGTGCAGACTCACGGGCTAATTTTGAGAAGTCCTTACTTAAAAGCCAGTAGACTAATGACAGTGATGAGAAGACCAACCATTGACAAGGATGCTCCAACTATAGTAATGACTGATAGTGCTTCTTCAAAAATTCGATTGATTGTGCATTTTCCTGGGTCCACTCTGGAGCAAATGTCCTGTATATTAGATATTATAATCTTGTAAATATGACATTATTTTACGTGAAAGATGCCAAATTGTTTTAGCCAGTCACTTACCACTAGCACAGCAAAGTTAGTAAGGTGAGTACAGTTGCACTGCACAATCCCATCACATGTGATGGATGTAGTGCAACCAGCAGTGGACCAGTTCCCATTTCCACCAGCTTCGTTAAAGTCCCAGGAAACACAGGTCTGAGATCCTTCACGAATAATCTGTATCAAAATGATGATTTATCACGGCTTGTTGGATAGTATGTGTGTGGCAAACAAATAAGTATAAAACACTATTTTAGTGAAAGAAACAAAAACATAAAAATTGGTATTATCACAAATTGTCAGCATTACAGGTATTCTTACACTATCAGGTGAAGACATTAGTCTAAGGTTGATTTGGACAGGATTCTGTAGACCATTGAAGGAGAGTCTGGGACCCACGGTGGCTGCTACAACTGGAGAACCCACCACAGTAGTACCTCTTGGACCACCAGCCACATTCACTTCTTCCCGCACTGGGAATAATGTGTTCTCATTGTACAAGGCAAAGAAGATGCCGACCTGTGTGCGATCAGTGATTCTATCAAACATGCTAGGGGGCAGCGCTATGGAGGCCACTTGGTTATCAGCCAGTCTCCTGCTTCCTACACTGCTTGGAAGAGCTGGGGAATCAGCAACAAAAACAGCAGAAACATAATCAGTCTAATGAATAGGTCTTTGATCTCTATTTGCTCCCTTACCCCTCCCCTCCCTCTCAAATCTTTAACGCAATCAGTTTGAAATTCTGGTATCATTTCGTCAAATATTGCTATTGGAACTAGCTAGCGAATAGTGTTTTTATTTCATGTGTTCAGATTATGTACTTTATCTTGGTGGTCACACGACTGTCGTGTGAACAAGAAGGTGACCACAATGTTTCTTTTCTTATTTGCCTAATCTCTTATAAATTTACATTCAGTGAACAACTTTAACCTGTTTTTATTCTCTAAAATCCTGCCATGGTAATCTCAAAGCATTGCCATATTATCCATTATTATAACTAACATTTAAGTTTTAGTGTGCTCTTTTATTTTGCTATATCCATTGTATTGATTGTCTTGCACTGATATACACATCTCTATTTTCAATGTTATGCATAGTTTAAAACTCTTACCAGTATTCTCAAATGACACCACACGACCAGTTTCTCGTAGAACTGAAACTGGAGCCTGAAAATGAATTAGTGAATAATGTTTTAATTTCAAGTTTTAATTAATCTTCATACACTTTTTTTTTTTTACTCTCTACTTACATTTTCTGCAACCAGGACTAAATTTTCTTCTTGCACTATAATTGTCTGATTGACTGGGACTATTTGTGCATATTGTGCAGCGATAGATTCCAGAGACAGTAGCACTCTGTGGAGAAAGAACAACACAGTCATGTTTTACTGACAGTAGCACTCTGTGGAAAGAACAGCTGAAGACCGCCATGCTTTAGTGTGACAATGCTAAGTAATTGGTCTTACTACACCATTTCACATTACTGTTGCACATGAACCATGCACTAGTTTTTACTACTTGATACAACCAACAAATCTGGTGCAGCGATAGATTCCAGAGACAGTAGCACTCTGTGGAAAGAACAACACAGTCATGTTTTACTAACAGTAGCACTCTGTAAGGAACAACACAGCACTGCTTTAGTGTGACAGTAACACTCTGTGGAAAGAACAGCTGAAGACCGCAACAGTAATGTGAAATGGTGTAGTAAGACCAATTACTTACCATTGTCACACTAAAGCAGCATGTGCACATGAATACGTGCACTAGTTTTTACTACTTGATACAACCAACAAATCTGTTGCCTTATTTAAATTCATAGTAGATGATGTTTTTAGCTGTTTCTGAGTTTGTCTGCCTCTTTCTTTATTTGTATCACATATTTAATTTAATTCTGCAACTTTCACAGAAAACATACCCTTGCTACTTTTAAGAAGGTGTCAGTATTTGAAGTGTCTATCTTGTGAGACAATAAAGCAGTTCATAAAATATCTCAGAAACTATGTCTCAAAAAAAACTGCTGAATTTAATTGCAGAATTAAATTAAAATACCAAAGTTGTTCTTGTCAAAGATTTATACCAGTAGTACTCCCTATATAAAATCCATCACACCCACCTTGAAGAGTAAGGATTTGCCACGTATAAATTGGCCGGCCATAGCTGTAATCGAGCCACACTTCGAGATAAACCCCTCACAACCTGGTGATTAGATAATAAATACTTGAAATGATATCTAGGCTTAACCAATATGTATGTACATATCACAAATACCATTGATAGGGCTACCAACTCACAGCCAAAGAGATGGGAGGATTGACAACTCCAGACTCAGTCCCAACCAGAGTAGAAATATTGCCAAAATAGTTGGAAATACTTTCCACTAGCATAACACTCTGCTGAGCGGAGTCATTAGAGGCAGTCTCTATAGCAACTGTCACTTGGTCAGTCAGGCTATTGTAATTATCTGTTGAGATCTAGAGATGAAGAGATAGGTTAATCCTCATTTGGGATATAGTTAGTAGTGACAATTTGTACAGAAATTGAATGTCTGCTTTTTGTTATAGCTTCTACAAAGGTAGCCAGAAAATAGGTCTACAATACGTATTAATATATGATGTTTGTTTCTTTGCACTTTAATCTTAAATTTGTGAAAGCCTTGTATTTTTCTGAGTTCAATTATTCATGCTCAATTATTATTTCAAACTCCTTAGTCAATATTGCTAAATTAAGCCCTTCATAAATATATTATGATTATAGCATTGCAAAAAAAAATCATAACTCTACTACTCTGATGATAAATTTGGTATTAATATAATCATGCCATCTAATTACAGGAGTCATACATACCGACTGTTGAAGAGCATTGCTGACAATGTTAATGGCCAGTTCACAGAGGGTGAGATCGGGTGCTGACCAAACTGTGTCTGTCCCACACTGTCTGGTAGCATTGCCTGTGGCTCCTGGACAAGCTAGCATTGCAGTCCTTCCAGCGATGGTTTCCGGCCATTCCAAAGACCGGTTGTTATGCACAGTCTTATTAGAGTCACAGAATCCAACACCTGCCATAGAAATTTGAATTAGGCAGAAGAAAATGAAGTAATTAAAGTAATGAATTAATACACTATATACCCTTGTTAAGAGAAATTTGAAATTCTGTAGCAACTTTAATACTGTTACCACTTACTTGAAGTTTCAAAGTCACTGAAGATTCCAGGGGACACTACTTGGATAAAGTTAGCAGCAGCTTGTGCCACAAGAGCACCTGCATTTGCTCCTGTACTTCCTCCTCTTGTTACTATTACACATTCAAACCTGTCCAGTCTTCGTTCCACGTCCATAGATGATCTAGGGGAACAAAACGGTAACTGCTAATAGGCATTTGAATTCTTTCTTTCTTTATTATTTTAATTGTACTATTATTGTAGACCCTTAATGGTTTGATTACATTATTAGAATTCACTTTTGGTTCTGTATTATCCACTAACAGTAGACTGATATGGGTAAATCAGATTAAATTGCAAGTATGAGGTTCTCATTTTCTGACTGACCTTGTCGCATTGTCACACATCACCGTCTGTTGCCCTGGTATTACTGGAAGCAGTGCTCTAAATACCTGAATGGTATGCACACATCACATAGTGAAATCAGACATGTCCCCTTACGGAGGTGAACTCACCAGTTCTCCCAGCATGTCAGTGTTTGTTCTTGGACGTCCTACCTCCACTAATGCAGGAGGAGGTTGCCTCTGGAGATTAATGGAAGACATCCTCAGGAAACCTCTAGTTATAGCACCAGTACCACCTAGAGTAAAGAATAAATAAATAAATTAATTAAATAAATAAAAAAATAAAAATAAACAAATGAACAAACAAACAACTAAACAAACAAACAAACAAATAAACGAATAAATAAATAAATAAATAAATAAATAAATAAATAAATAAATAAAACTTGAATAGTATACATGCTGAAATAATAGAAATAATAACAACAATAATGACAAAAAATCAACCACTTAAAAAAGTCTGTAATAAATAATATAATATTTAGTAAGACATTTTTCGTAAATCATGAAGAATTGGTTAGCCACACCCTTTCCTCAATCAATTACAGCAGTATTTCTCTGTAGACTGTATTCCCCAACCAATTCTGACTTAATACACTCATTCAGCCACTACCAATGCCTGGATCTCGTTCAGCCACTACCAATGCCTGGATCTCATTCAGCCACTACCAATGCCTGGATCTCATTCAGCCACTACCAGTGCCTGGATCTCATTTAGCCACTACCAATGCCTGGATCTCGTTCAGCCACTACCAATGCCTGGATCTCATTCAGCCACTACCAATGCCTGGATCTCATTCAGCCACTACCAGTGCCTGGATCTCATTCAGCCACTACCAATGCCTGGATCTCATTCAGCCACTACCAATGCCTGGATCTCGTTCAGCCACTACCAATGCCTGGATCTCATTCAGCCACTACCAATGCCTGGATCTCATTCAGCCACTACCAGTGCCTGGATCTCATTTAGCCACTACCAATGCCTGGATCTCATTCAGCCACGGCAGGTAAAGCGCAGCGGACCGAGGTTACCGGCGATTAAAGGGGCGGGGTAGCAAAGGACCGGGCGGGAGCCCGGAAAGGCGCTCGAGCATGCGCAGGCATAAGGCGGGCTCGGGCACGACTATAACTACCTCGTACGGGGAGCACCAATTAGAAAGCTAAGAGAAAATAAAAATAAAATGAGTATGGCAAATGAGAAAGGGAAGACGCCCAGACAGCTGGGCAAGGCCACGGGAAAGGCCCGCGGCCGAGAAGACCCTCCGGCTTCCAAAAGGTTGAAGGGAGACAGAGATTCGGTGGTAGAAAGTGAGGACGAGAGCGAAGCGTTATACGAGGGAGTCACGGAGAACAGAAAGATGATCGGAATGCTGGTGGAGCAGATGGGAGACTTGAAAAAGGCCGTCTTGGAGAGACTCCCAGAAAAGGAAGGTTCGCAGAGGGGGCATGATGGTAGGAAAGTGAAGGGGTGAGTAAGGGAGAGTGAGCACAAGAGGGTAATCAGGGACGTGGGAATGGAGGACTGGAAGGCAGAGACAAACGTTCCTGATGCTCACCTCCGTACCAGAATGGTGCGTGACAAACCGAGCTCAGTGGGCTTTGTGGAAGCATCCAGTGGGCGAGTGTCAGCTCGGATGTGTGGGGCAAGCTGGGCGGGAGTCGTTGGTCCGACTAAGTAACGCCAGCAAGATTAGGCAGTAAGGAGGGTAGCCAGAAGATGGGTAATGGTAGGTTGAGTAATTAGATGACCACGCTTGGCCGGGAAATAAAGCCCAAGGGACCTAGGAGCGTGTGTTTCCAAGGGAGGAGGGGGTGACTAGTGGTCATGCTGGGGGCATGACTGGGAAGTCACGAGTATGAGGAGAGAGCGGCAGAGGTCCAGCAAGGGGAAGCTTTGCTGTGAAGGCCGCCAGGAAGAGGGATTAGGCGGAGGCCCGGTGTGGGGTGGTCACACCGGGAAGCCAATCCACAGGGTAGTGGGCCGTGGGTGGTTATATATATAAAATAACATAATAAAAAAAATAAAAAAGTTAAGTAGAGACGGAAGGTCATTTAAGGAGGAGCAACAGAGGTCCCGGGCTGGGAGGCAGCCCGGTGAAGTTGCGAGGGGAATGAGGAGATGTCGAAGGTCCGGTGCCGGAGAGGGCGACACCGTGAAAGGAGGGCGGAGTGGGGGATCACCAAGAACTAGCGGGAAGTGCACGTGGCAGTGAGTGGGGGCGGTGTCTGTTTAATGGGCACCCGTCAGGACACTGGGAGTGCACGCTAGTATAAGGAATGAAAGTGGACAAGTGCGGAAAATAGGGCACGATACTGTTCACTGTGGCTTGGTCTGTGTGTACAGACAGAGTGGCGGAGCTGACGGAGGCCGTCAGAAGGAAAGGAGCCACAATGGCACCAGTGGAGTCCCTGGGTGGCGAAGAGCCGCTGCTCCAAAGGCTGGTGGACAGCCTGAAGGACTCCAGGGCTGAGAAAGAAGAAAAGAAGGCGCCCAAGGTGGTGCACCTGCTAAAGAATCAGCCACCCCTCCCAAGCAAGGTCGTTGAGAGAATCAGGGAAAGGGCGTTTGTGGAATTCGCCACGTTTCCCGTGTTCGACGACGGGCCGAACGAGTCTGGAGAGCTGAAGATGGGCTCAGGAGAGACCGAGGAGAGTGCGACAGGAGGGGTGGCCAGCAGGAGGAGGAACACAAAGGAGATCCCAGACCTAGCGGGGTGGAGCACGTGCTTCACCCTGTTTCAGGTGGCATGGGCTTCCAGCGAACCGGAGATGTGGGCCCCGTTGGCTGCCTATCGGGAAGTGATCTTTAAACTGGCAAGGCGGCACCAGTGGTCACAAGTCGTGAGATACGACAGGAGATTCCGACGGGAGGCGGCGGGCAAAGAGGAGGTGAAGTGGGACGAGGAAAACCTGTCCCTGCTCTTGGACATCGTCCACTCCGCCCCACAGGGGAGACCCGAACCCAAGCAGAGTACCAGCGGGAGCGGACCCGTGCCAAGGAGACCGGAGCAGAGTGCCAGCGGGAGCGGACCCGCGCCAAGGAGACCGGAGCAGAGACGGAAAGGGGCGTGCTTCCGCTTTAACAGGGGAGAAGGAAGGTGCGGCTTCGGTGCACAGTGCAGATTCAGCCACACCTGCTCTAACTGCGGAGGCGAGCACCCTGCAACCTCATGCAAGTCATGGGAAAAGAAATGACTCTGAGCAAGGACTCTGTCTATGTCGTCACTGCATTAATTGTACCTACCTATGTTATAGATGTTGTAATATACATAAGCACAGAAGAACCGGGCGGGGAGGTGGTAGGCAGGTGTCGGGTGACGGGCAGCGAGTGAAGGGCTCGAGTGACAGAGCGTTGGGGGTAACTAACGGGGCGGGCAGGTAGGGTAAGGGGTAGAACGGGAGGGTGGAGGGCTAGTTAGGTACTAGGGTCGGGTAAGGGAATTAGGAATGCACACACGTAGTTAGGGGGAAGAGATGTCACGGTACAAAAGGGCAAGAGCTGACATGGTGGTTATGCTGTTGCAGGGTACTGTTTCACAAGGCAGCTGAGAGAGCTGGAGCAAAAGTCGGAGGGCCCGAACAGTAGAGTGCTGCAGGGAGCGGAGGAGGTAGTGACCCCTCTGGTGTGGCAGCAATGGGAAAAGGAGCTGGAAGACCACCCGGACAGAGAGTGGGTGGAGTTCCTGGTAAGAGGTATTCGGGAGGGTTTCCGACTGGGCCATGATCAGGGTGCGGTCACTCTGAGTGAAAGGGGAGGATCAATGTACGAGGCCTCTGAGCACAGGGGGATAATCGAGGAGTACCTGGCAAAGGAGGTCCAGGGCAAGAGAGTGTGGAGGGTGGAGAGCGGCACTGAGATGGTCCAGTGCTCACCCTTTGGAGTCATCCCTAAAAAGGGTAAACCGGGCAGATGGAGATTAATAGTGAACCTGTCCGCACCGGAAGGGAGCAGTGTGAATGATGGCATTGACAGGGAACTGTCCAGTGTTGCATACACGTCAGTGGATGACGTGGTAAGGAGGGTGCTGGAGTTAGGGGAGGGTGCCTTGCTGGCTAAAGCTGATGTAAAGGCAGCTTACAGGAACGTTCCCGTCCACCCCAGAGATCGGTGGCTGCTGGGAATGAAATGGGAAGGCGTGACCTTTGTGGACGGCACCCTCCCGTTCGGCCTCAGGTCGGCACCATTACTGTTCACGGCAGTGGGCGACGCCTTAGAATGGGTGGCCACGAAGGAGGGAGTGGTGTGGCTCCGTCATTACGTTGACGACTTCGTGGCAGTGGGGCGAAAGGGCACAGAAGAGTGTCGGAGGGCCATGGACGTATTTAAGGAGACGTGCCAGCGGCTGGGTATGCCGCTGGACGAGAGCAAGGAGGAAGGGCCCAGCGAGGTGCTGACCTTCCTAGGATTGGAGATAGACACAGTCAGGATGGAGGTCAGACTACCTCAAGAAAAACTGTCACAGATGAGAGCCCTCCTGAAGAGATGGAGGGGAATGAGAAGCTGTAAGAGGAGAGACCTGGAGTCGCTGGTAGGGTCACTCAACCATGCCTGCAGGGCAGTTAGGCCAGGCAGAGCCTTCAAGCGAAGGCTACAAGACGTGATGACCACCGTAAAGAGAGATGGCCGCAGAGTAAGGCTGAATGCAGCGGCAAGGGCGGACATTGAGTGGTGGTACCACTTTGGGCTGGAGTGGAATGGCACGTCCCTCATGAAGGCGATAGCGGCGGTGGGAGAGCCGCAGGAGGAGTTGGTCTCAGACGCCTCGGGCAGCTGGGGTTGCGGGGCGGCATGGAGAGAAAAATGGTTTCAAATCCGATGGTGCGATGTGGCAGGCACAAGCGAGTGGGGCATCATGCCCAAAGAGCTGTTGCCCATAGTGGTGGCAGCAGTGGTGTGGGGCAAGCTATGGGAAGGACTGGTGATCAGAGCCAGATGTGACAACATGTCGGTGGTGGCGGCCGTGGGGGCCGGAGCATGCAAGGAGATGAGATCCATGCACTTGCTTAGGTGCTTGGCATGGGTGGAGGCTAAGCTATCTCTGACAATAAGGGCAGAGCACATTAAGGGCTCTGAAAATGTGGTCGCAGATGCCTTATCCAGGGACAATGTTGTGCGTGCTCATTCCATCATGCAGGTGGCGGAGGAGGAGCCGGTGGAGGTGCCAAGGGAACTCCTGGACCTGTTGAGCCGGACAGACCGATCACTGTCAGAGCAGGAGTGGAGGAGGCTGTCAACGCTGCTATCGACCAGTCGATAGCAGAGCCCACGAGGCGGCGGTACGCCGCCGCGTGGAAGAAATATGAGGAATGGTGCAAACAGTTGGGGGAGACACCGCTGCCAATCTCAGAAGACAAGGCAACGGCGTACGTGGTGACGTTAGCCAGGGGTGGACTGAAATGTGGGTCGATAAAGTACCACCTGGCGGGGATAAGGATGGCCCAGATGAAGGCGGGCATGGCAACCCCGAGCTGGAACACCGGCGGGAGGCTGGCACAGGTGCGAAAGGGGCTGGCACGGATGGAGGCCGTGGACAAGAAAGATAGCCTGAGGAGAGAGCCAGTAAAGTGGCTCCATATGAAGGCTATGCTAGCGACATGGAAAGACAAGGGTGATAGAGGGAAGATGCTGTGGGCAGCGGCCTGCATGTGTTTTTTCGGCTGCCTCAGAGCAGGGGAAGCGTTGACCCCGGAAGGGGTGAAGTTCGAGGCAGGCGCCCACCTGACGTGGAAAGACGTCCAAGTGGAGGACGCGACAAGTCCGAGATGGATTCGCGTTGTAATAAAGGAGTCCAAGACGGACAGGTTAAGAAAGGGAGCAACCGCTGTATTGCAAAGGACTGACCTGGATGTGTGCCCAGTACGGGCGGTGTTGGAATTTATGGCTGTCAGGGGGCCGGGCAAGGGCCCGTTCTTCTCGGATGGAGAGGGCAAAGGGCTAACAAGACGCGAGCTCGTGGCCGAGGTCAGGAAGGCCCTGACGGATCTGAGAATCCCGGCAGAGGGGATATCGGGCCACAGCTTTCGCATCGGGGCGGCAACGGCGGCAGCCGAATGTGGGGCGTCGGACGAGGAGGTTAAAGCCCTAGGGAGATGGAGGAGTAGGGAATATAAAGGCTACATCAGGGTATATGGGGGGAAGCAAGCAGCATCCGCCAAGAAGTGGGCAGATACCATAAGGACAGAAGTGCCCGAAAAGGACTAGTCATGCTGTCATGAATGTACTCTGTGGCCATTTAGACTACTCATTATTGAAATAATGTTAATAAGATATATCTATTCCGTCATGTTAAGGGACGGGTATGGGGCATAGAGTATAGTGCGGGAGACAGGGGTCAGTGAGGGCATGCACTAATCGGGAAAAGGCCAGTCAAGGCCCTAACCTAGGGGGTGTGTGTGCGGCGGAGCAGTCGGGGCTCTCCGGGGGTCAAGGTTGGGGGGTTTCGGTGGGGAAGGAGCGGTCGCGGATAAGTGAAGCCGCGGCCGTCCAAGGGCGAGCCTGGGGCGCGCCAGACCCCAAACGGGACCCGGCGGAGGCGGGGCCGCAAAGGATGGGCGCGGCCTCGGGAGGGACCGCAAAGGCTTGGGCACGGCCACGGAAGTGGGCCAGAAAGCCTGGACGCGGCCCCGCGCGCGCGACTGCAAACCTCTGGCACACACACAGCAGGAAGGATACGAGCCAACGGTAACATATGCTACACATGCTACATATACTACATATGCTACGGATGCTTCACACGAACCCTCAGCAGGTAACGGCAGGTAAAGCGCAGCGGACCGAGGTTACCGGCGATTAAAGGGGTGGGGTAGCAAAGGACCGGGCGGGAGCCCGGAAAGGCGCTCGAGCATGCGCAGGCATAAGGCGGGCTCGGGCACGACTATAACTACCTCGTACGGGGAGCACCAATTAGAAAGCTAAGAGAAAATAAAAATAAAATGAGTATGGCAAATGAGAAAGGGAAGACGCCCAGACAGCTGGGCAAGGCCACGGGAAAGGCCCGCGGCCGAGAAAACCCCACCCACCTCTACCCCAAAAAAAAAAAAAAAAAAAAGTGAGCGATAGGGGAGGAGAGAAAAGGTGGGGGTTTTCCGGGAACCCTAGGTTGGCATAGGGTATCTCGTGACTGGTTTGAAGTCGCGCAAAGGGGGGAAGGAGCGGTCGCGGATAAGTGAAGCCGCGGCCGTCCAAGGGCGAGCCTGGGGCGCGCCAGACCCCAAACGGGACCCGGCGGAGGCGGGGCCGCAAAGGATGGGCACGGCCACGGAAGTGGGCCAGAAAGCCTGGACGCGGCCCCGCGCGCGCGACTGCAAACCTCTGGCACACACACAGCAGGAAGGATACGAGCCAACGGTAACATATGCTACACATGCTACATATACTACATATGCTACGGATGCTTCACACGAACCCTCAGCAGGTAACTACCAGTGCCTGGATCTCATTCAGCCACTACCAGTGCCTGGATCTCATCAGCCACTACCAGTGCCTGGATCTCATTCAGCCACTACCAGTGCCTGGATCTCATTCAGCCACTACCAGTGCCTGGATCTCATTCAGCCACTACCAATGCCTGGATCTCATTCAGCCACTACCAGTGCCTGGATCTCATTCAGCCACTACCAGTGCCTGGATCTCATTCAGCCACTACCAATGCCTGGATCTCATTCAGCCACTACCAGTGCCTGGATCTCATTCAGCCACTACCAGTGCCTGGATCTCATTCAGCCACTACCAATGCCTGGATCTCATTCAGCCACTACAAGTGCCTGGATCTCATTCAGTGAACGAGTGTATACTTACCTTGAACGATTACTTCAAAGGTCCTGGTGCTAGAGCCTGCTATGCTGCGAACTGTACAGTTGTATGTGCCAGAATCATTCACTGTTGGTCTCGTAGTGAACACATTAATGGCGTTAAATGTGGTGGTCCTCGATGGAATGTCTGAAAGAAAATTGAGCAAAAATTATAGTTTTATAACATTCTATTTCAGTATTCTGTTATCTGATAACATAAAGTCGTGGAGAACAATTTAATTCTACAAACACTTCTTTTTTTCTGAGTCAATTGTATTTAAAATTATGTGTCACTGAAATTTCAGCAGCAATTGAACATTAATATTTTTTACCACAAATAGGAATTACTCTTACTATTCCTGCTGATGGTTATGTTGGCAGCTCTGGGATAATCAGCACGATTGGTAAGGCACTGCAAAAATGAAGATCTGCCCAAATCAGTTGTAAAGTTTCCTGAGAAAACAGGTTCATTGAACCTGACAGTAGGTAAAGCTGCAAAAAAAAAATTCACATAAAAATAAGTTGTTGTTGTTGTTTTTTCATTACAAAAAGTGACAGAAGAAATATCAGACTAATTTGTTCTTACAGTCTTTACAGCATGTTATGATGTGTATGTAATATTGCACATTGATGCTCATAATTAGTAAATTGCAAGTGACGTACAAGGACACGATAGAGTGGTCACACTGCCGATGCAGAAAGAAGAATTCCGATTTAATCCTGTGCACATCGCTAAGTTTCTCTCAAAGCCATTGCAGGAGATGTCTAAACGAATTGGCAATCGCTGAGTGTTTGATACAGGTGGGTTGGAAGTAAGGGTCCGGGGCTGCGCCAAACGGAACTCTGAAAATCCCAGCTGACGACAAGCAACTTGAGCTGTTGTACTGCTAACTGAGTCAGCACACATAAAATTCCACAAGCCATCCTTGCACACTTGTAGCAGTCCTTCCTGTGTAGACTCCTCTCTGATGACTAGTCGAATGTCTCCTTCTCTGGTACAGTTGAAGTCTGAAGAAGGTCCAGATGGAGTCTGTGGACATCTGAAGCACCGGTTTTGAGGGTCTGAATATGAAAACACTCGTCTTCCATTCTGACTGACTCCATTACAACAGTCTTGCTCAGAGTTGCCACTGAAAGCAGCACCAGATCCACCACAGTCATTTTCATAAAAGCATCTGAACCGGAGTTCCTCCTGATTTGAACTTGGTACTTGTCCCACGGGTACTGAACCTGCAACAATATGGAGGCAATTTGTAAATTTTTGGAATTTGTTTTCATGCCACAAAAAATGGCATCATTACTTGCTATTTTTCAAAGACACATTGCTATTCAGTGAAGCTACTGTGTAGTTTTATACTGCATCTTTCTAGAAAAATCGTTATATTTTGACAAGCCATGAGCAAGGCATTTCAGTAATCATTAATCACTAGTTTCATCAGAATAGACTATTGGACATAGGAAATAAATTATCATCAATACAAATAAAATCTGAATAAAAAAAACAACAAACAGAAATGTCCAAGGATAAACTCAGAATTCATAAGGCAGTTTATATTCTGTCGAGCTATTTCTTTCATAGTAGTTTTTAAGTCAACAACATGGTGCTTTTCAAAATCTGCTCGCTTTTTTAAAAAAGTAATTAACATTTTACTGGTTAAACCATCAGATAGCTGCATCTTACTATCACATCTCACTCCAACCAAGAAGGAATATGGAGTGGCAATGCTGTTGGACAGGGGCAAACCCAAGCTGACATTAGCAGGGAGAAGTGGGCGTGGTGGCACTTGCCGCCGAGTGCGTCTCGGACCTGCTGTTGCTGTCGCTGTTGCTGGTGTTGCTTGAGCTTCCATGCTAGGCAAAGATCTCGGAGGAGAACCCGCTCGACTGCAGTTCAATATGGAGCCGCTGACGAGGCTCATACAGCGAGGGAAGTCATAAACAATAGGAAGGAATGTGGGGTCAGACGGGTAGTAGGCCGACAGGAGTGGAACGGCAGCTGGAAAATAAAATATTAATCTTATTCCATAAATAGTTGGAATACAACTAAACAAATAATTACTATTTATACACTTAATGCCGTACCTCCAGAAGTACATAAAAGTAATACACATTTCTTTCTATTTTTTTTCAATTTGATATAGCTAATTAATAAATAGACATCACTTTATAATAAGGGATGTGCAGCAAATATGATGCACAAAAAAAACAAAAAACAAAACAAAAAGAAACCAGTGAATTTCTTGTGAGTTGAAATTGCACCACCTGGTGGAGAGCACAAGTAGTTACCATGGTGATGCTAAAATTCAATTTCCTTAAAATTCTACAATCACCAAGTAGTGTAGCTATGGCAACACTTTATATATGCTTAAAAAAGTGAAACCTAATAAAGATCAAGCAGGTGGGCAATCTTTGATGAACGAAAAAAGTTAGTATTTTTTTAACCTGTACATACATTTTCAATATTTTATGTACACTATAAAAAGAGATGTTGTTAGATGAAAATACAGCATATGGGTTACCAATTTAGCCTACAAATAACTTATTTATCATCAACGTATACTTGGCTTCTTACAAAATCCATCAAATCCCAGGTCCTGGCAGGTTACTGCGGCATCTAGCCCAGTCCAGTCTGTATCATAGACAGATCCCCAAATGCCACGATAGCAGATCTCTAGGCGGCCTTCTTGAGGCATTTCTCCCTTCTTAGGAGGATTCCTAGGGACTAGCCGAGTCATTCCATCCTTACAACTGGAGGCCTCTGCATTACATATATATAGTCAATATACCTTATATTATAGCTATTATATTTGAAGTAATTTACATATTATGTTCAAAACGAACAAAATGATTAAAAATGTCATGGGAATCTAATTTTACATTATGTTTTATGCAGGCACTTGTAAATCTACTTATAACTATAAAATGACCTTCTCAAACCGTATGTACCCACCACATTGAGGATTATTTGATGCAAGGAACTTACCAATACATTTAATTGCAGCAAATTCAAATCTTCTGAAACGTGAAACTTGTTGCACGACTAGTACGCATTCCTGCAAAGACCGCTCATTACCAGTGGTACATGTGATGGTAACTCCATTGGTTGCTTGGTGGATGAGACTTGAAGCTTCAATGCGTAGTAGGTCAGTGGAAGAGAAAGGAAACCCAGCTGCAGAAACAAAAAGTAATGGCTGACACATGCAATCTTCATAGTTAAGTAGCTACAATAGCCTGGAGTATAAGTTTATATAAGAACATTATTTCATCTTAAGGGCATGATTATGATTAGGCTGAAGTGACTCCAACACTAACCTGATCCTAACTGGAGCTGACGGCACATGACTGATGCTTCACGGACAGTCACTGAAGATAGCACAACTCGATGGAAGATGCCATTGAGGCACACCTCCACCAGGCCTTCTTGTGGGGAATTCCCTCCGATTAATGGTCTGATTTCATCACCTGAGCATTCTGAAATTTGTACCATAAAAGGCAATAATTATGAATATTTTTTTATAAGCAGTCCAAGAAGGCAAGATTGTTGTCAGTAGTCAATAATTATGATTTTCCTGTATGTACTTTCTGTTTAGCCAAGTAATTGCTCAAGTGAGAACATTATTTAATGATTACTACCTTGACTTGATGCTATTATTTGCCTCCCCAAATAAACTGACCCGGAACTTTCAGTTTATTCAATTTAACCACGGTTGGGTAATAGAGGACATTAATTAGAACCAAGAAAAGTGTTTAAAAATAACTATTGTGGGCGATGAAAACGCTGGAAGACATGCTCTGTGTAATATTGGGGTATGAGCTCACCTGTGCAGTTCTGTTCATCCAGTGCAATGATACCGGATAAAGATGTTGCACTAATACAGTCTGGTATACCGTCACACAATCTGGAGCGATTCAAACAGATCTGTTCAGAATCACACTGGAACTGGTCACTAGGGCAGCCTGTGTACAGAGACAAAAGAAAGGAAACAATGGCGGTTGGATCCTCAACTCTTGCTTATGTCTAGATATAGCTACAAACCTCTGAAGATGGGAGGGGCATCACATCTGACTCCGGCGTCCATGTTGTGGCTGCACTGACTCGTATTCTTAGAAAAGACACAACTTGAAATGTTGAGCTCACTGCCAGTGCACTGGACATCATTCAGAAATATGGGACCAGTCCCTCCAGCAAACAAGGAGTCATTGAGCTTTAGCACTGAAGGAGTGTGTTCTGAATAGATGATAAAAAAAATACATAAAAATACATAATATACCAAACAGCATAGTGTACAATAGTAATAAAAACAACACAACAGCAAAATGTGCCTGATATCACTTTACCTGATTGGATATCAAGTTGCCTACAAGCTACAGCAGCATCCGAGTCATCCCAGCCTTGAGAGCACACAGTACCCCATCGGTTGTTCCTGCAGATCTCAAGTCTTCCTTCAGTTGGGGAATTCCCATTGGATCTTAATGGTACTATTCGCAGGCTATTTTCTGTGCAGCCACAGAATACTCCTAAATTAGGCTTGCATGTGCTTAACCTTTCTGTAGCTCTAAGGCAAGACTGAAAATTTGTTGTGTCGGGACCACACTTAAAGAATGAAGACTGAAATGGGCCGGAACCTGTCCCAAATGTTGCTGTCGATGTTGGAATACTCACTAATAATCACACAAACATACTAATCTAAACAAGAAATACGTGTTACCAGGGGCAAAATGCTAGTGTTGTGCTAGCATTGTGCTCTTACCTATAAATATGTTGTTAGCTATCATTTATGACTATACTCACCCCTAGTCTTGTCAGTATATATATATATATATAATATATATATATATATATATATACATACATAAGCAGCTACTATCATATTATCTAAGCTTACATTCACTTCCTCCCAACCTTACCTGGCCCTGAAAACCCCAGCTGCCTACAAACAGTTATGGCTTCATTAATAGTCCACACGCCCGTGTCACATGGTGTGACAAAACTGTGTCCAAAGCAAAATTCAACTCGACCCTGAGAATCGTCTGATCCATTCACCAACCGAACGCCACCTTTCAAGCATTGTCTTTGCAGCCTCACTGTCACTTGGTTTCGAGACAGAACAGGGAGGGAGCCCATGGATGCATTTATAGGTGATACTTGGATGGAAAACGTTCTGACATTACTGTTGACGCCGCCATTGGTTCTGTTGAATGTTCGTATGCGGGCACACTGACGGAGGGACTGGGAAGATGAGAATGATATTGTCTGTGGAAAAGTCTGCACATCATAATCTTCATTTCCTACAACGTAACAATAACAATCGTAACTAAGCACTATGGCAAGTAAATGAATAGCTAAGCTAAATAATACAGAAATTCTAAATATTCAAATTAATATAAATATAAAAAAAGCTCTAACAGGAAATCATACCAAAATGTTTATACTTAAAATAATTTATATTGGTTCAGCTTCAAACAAAGTACATTTTATAGTAATAAAAAGTCATCCATCTTACCACCAGCACTAGTATTTACTGCAGACAGGTTAATCATGGCCATGTCACCAGTCGGGAAAATGGCGGTAAAGCACACTACAGCTGCATTTCCAGCAGAGGCATCCACAAACTCCGGTACAGTTATCATGGGCGGATCTGCCTGTACTGTCAGGGTCAACATAGGATTCCGTAGCACTGCAGGAGCGCCTCCAAAATTCATTAAAGTGAATAAGACCATTTCTTCTCTGGATTCGGTTGCATTGTCTCGAGAAGCTTGGACGATCACGCAGTCCATGGACCTATTCATGGTGAATGCTATTATCCTGTTTAAAGGAGGGAGTGTTGCAAAATCTCCTCTGCCTGCCAAGTACAAAAGCTATATGCAAAAGCTGTAATATTTGTGGTATAATGAGTCCAAATTAGATTTCTAGTGTACCCCAATAGTACCAATGCTTTACAATACAATGATCAAGAAGACTGTAGATATTATGAAATTATTAGTAGACAGACACACACACAGCCATTGTAATACTTACTTGCACTAAGGAAAGTATAGTTTTGCAGTATGCGTACTGTTTGAAGTTCACTTGTGAACCCATCAGCTAAGACACAGATGGGTGCTTGCTGTCCTTCTGAAATGGTAATGTCTGACACTGCAAAGAAGATGTTAATGAAGCCTCCTCCACCTGAACCAGCATCTGCAGGATATAATGGGGAAAACAATTTTTTTTAAATGCAAGTAAGCCAACTACACGTAGTACGGCTACAACTTTTGCATCGCAAAGGGTTTACCTTGAGCGAGACCTCCACCAAACGCTATTACAGATATGAGGAGTAATGTTGAAACCTCCGCCATTGAGAAAGAAATTGAGAAGTAAATCAGCGACACGCGACGGGTTAATTATAGAGAAAGAGGCTAGCTAAGTAAATTTTAGCCTCATCCGGATCCGCTCTAAACAAACAAAAAGAAGTACATGTAGTAAAAATGAGCGACCTTTTATAGCCCTATAAGTGCTCTTTGGAGTACTCGAAGACTTCCTGTTAAGCAGCTTAGCTCATAAGTGGTGTTCAAACTAGCTACTAAGTCCACCCCCGCTAAGAGATTTAAAATTCATAAGAATCGGCTCTATTCAATTTACCCACTTACTATAATTGTGTTATGCAAACTAAAAGACAAGGTATTTACAAATTATTGGTGAAACTATTGTATTGCGTCCTGAAGCGGGGCCACAAATTTATTCTCGGTGCTTCACCTCCTTATTGCAAGCAGCGATTAATTACGCTCAACCTCGAAATAGCTGACATCGTGTTTATGGTATATTCACTGAAAAACCAAAGTAATCGTTTCAATATTCTTAACATCCAAAACACAATTACTCTATCTATGGATAAAATTGCTTTAAAACATATTTATGCAAAACATGTCAACATCAACACTTCTACTTTAGCAATTCCAAGACTATGGAATAAATTACCTTCCATGCCTCTAGCTGACAACAAAAACTATTAAAACAAAACTTTACAAAGTATTTTGGCAGTATTTCCTCCTTAATTTTGACTCCAGAAACACATGTACATTTCATTATCTGTGCCCATGCTGGAAGTGCTCCAAGTTTCCATACACACAATCGAACTCATTCTGCAATTTCATAATTTGAATTTAGCTACTTTAGTTGTTTATACTTGTTTTAGGTTAGCTGGCTAGTCCAGTCTATACCTCAACACTTCAATTTGCCTCACCTTTTTATGTCATCCATAATTTTATTCTGTGCAAGTGTTGAAAAAATCATCATCATCATCATCATCATCATTATTATTATTATTATTATTATTATTATTATTATTATTATTATTACTATTATTATTATTATTATTAAAATTTGATCATGCGATCTCTTACCTCAGCTCACGCGCAGAAAGGTTGCACTCATATTTTTAAACAATACTAGAAGATAGAAGAAAAAAACAACAATACAACAACCAACTGTTCTAATTATTTGGGGTTACTTGAATTATAGTTGGTTATTATATTAATAATACATTATCTCTCTACAAATACGGTATAAAACTCATGAGACCAGTTAATTAAGATTTCTCGTCATCGACTCTACAACAACCGTGACGATATTTCAGATTAGTTTATTTGCAAACAGTTTTATATTAACATGAAATGATTTACTAGTTCAAGTTAACATAATATCATGAGACATAGTCTGACTTTAACTATTCCTAGCTTTAGACACACATGCACACATTGGAAGTTCTGTCTATATATATACTTAGTTTAAGACACACACACACACACTCAAAACAAAAATAATCATATTGAAGTAATGTAACAAGTATTTTATAATCAATAAATCAGAAAGGCATTCTCTAATAAATGTTCATTTCTTTGATGATGCTGTAATTATTTTGAGTCATTCTATTTAGTGATCAGAAATTTTTTCAGTTAATTTTCTTTTCCCTATCTCAATTCTTCCATTACCCTCCATGCATTAAAAAAATATCTTCATTGCCACTAACACAGACCCAAAGTAAATATAATTTTTTAAAACATTAACTACTTCCATCTGGGGGTAAAGGGTTAGTTTGTCAACAGATTAGGCCTCACCACTTCATATCCCGTATCTGTCTGATTTGCAAGATGTTTATTTCCATCTGGATTCTGTAAAAACAACCGAAGAAATAATTATATATTCAGTATAGAATATTCCACCAATCTTACTGTGCTTATATTTTCAAGATGGAGTTTTTCAATACCTAGAAAGGAACATGGGATGTGAATTGTCTCAGACTACATACGCTATTAAGGGGGGATTGACCCATTAAAAAAATGGGTTTTTTTGTTTTTTAACTTTTTTTATTTTATATTTTTATTCAGTTGGTTGAAGCATTATGAAGCTGTGCACGAAGTTTCAAGTCAATTGGACATTTCTTTATTTATTTATGATTTTTTTGTCACCCCTACTTATTGTAGACTTACTGAATCACCCGCTCGGGAAGAATCCAATCTTTCATGTCTTACCGTTACCGTTTGTATAGCGCGTACCGGTCATTCTTTGTTTACAAAGTACAGGTTATTATAGTTCAAAATAAAGCACACAGGAAGAGCTAAGTAACCACGTAAACTGCACACCAATTGGAATAAGTGGGGGCGACTGCGCACGTTGCGCGTTTTTTCCTCGATCGAACCTTTGCCGTTGTTTCTTATTTTGTTCGAGTTGATAGTTTCTTCCATAACCCACGTTATGGGGAACAAACGTAGTGCTAAGTAGCGTCCCAGAGTCTTCCAAGGCACCAGGATACAATTGATGGCTCCAGTAGAGTCTCCACAGGTTGACACGGAGGCTATCCCACCTTCAGTAAGTAAGCAAAAGCTTAGTGGCAGTTCAGCTGGGTTTATTTCTGGGTGCTCTACTACTGTATTGCGTCCCAGAGGTAGTAAATCTTCTCCTGAGCTTCCAAACAGTAGTTCTGGAACTGTCAGAATGGACAGGCCCAAGTCAGCAAATATTATTTGCTCTATTGGGCAGTTGAGTGGTGCCTTAGAGCAGCTTCATCACTGCCATGGGCATCCCTTGAGTTTCAGAGAACAGTAGTGTTAGGCGGGGGTTGGTTCGTGTAACTTTCAGTTGCCAGTGTGGGTGGTTCCATCACACAACTGATCCTTACAACGTGGACCATCTTTCTGTCAATGCCAGAGCTGTTTTTGCTAAAAAACCTGGGTGCTTTTTTGGGCAATGATGATAATCAAGACCCTCGAATTCTGAGCCGATACAGTAATCGTGTACACACACACACACACACACAGACACATCTGGCTGGCCTATGTTACTGTGGAACTCTTGTGGAGTGACCCATGTTCACAAGGTAACATAGTAAATACTTATTTTCCATTGGAAACTCCATTATATGCCTTATTTTCTTCTATTACAGGCATTATCAGCTGGAATAACTTGTGTTGTGGTTAACCTCAATTTTCTCAAAAGTGGAACTGTCAATCTTCTAAAAATCATAACTTGCTCTCACTATTTTTTTACAGTGTTGTTTTTATATCATCTGAAAGCTCTTTTTCTACTCTAGTGCAAGAGTTGGACATTTTTTTATTTTTAGTTTTTATTGAAGTTATGATAAATTTTTTCACATTTTCATAAAAAACTACTGTTTTTTTACAAAAAAAATTATATAAAATCAACAATGAATATTTAGAAAAATTCTTCAACTTGCGCACTAGATAATGTATCAAGGAATGTGTGTGTGAAGTTTGAAGTCTTAATGTAGAAGTAGGAGGAGTTTAGTCATCCTAAAGTGGGTAAGGGTTTTCTTGACGTTGACATCGTAGGATTTTGGAGGGTGTGGTTTTCCTCCCATTTTTTTAGCTCATTTTGAAGAGCTTCAGATGGGCAATCTTTTGAGCCCAAAAGTAAAAATATATATTGATGTATACTTAAGTTATGACCAAAAGAGTAAACCCATTTTTTAATGGGTCAATCCCCCCTTAATTTAGTAACAAAAGAAAAATCTTCAAGTTTAAAAAGTATAACTCCAAGTATTGCACTTAGTATGATCAACAGACATGCTATAGTTACTCTAATGGCTACTAGAATCGATGATGAGTTAGGTGTCACCAAGTTGGTGAATTTCTCCGTGGTAGTGGTAGTGTGGGGGTTCACGAGAATGCTTGGGGTTTTAATCTCAAGCCTAGTGCCCGGGATGAGTAGAGCTGCCACCATGTTGTTTTGTAGGTAAGGGTAGAAGTATTAAGTAGCTACCCTTTACGCGATCCAGCACCCGTGGTCGGAGGTTAAATGTTAATTTAATTCCGTAAACAGATGCGCAGACACAAATGATAAATGAAGAACAGAACTAACTGAAACACCACACTGATACAACACATTATATTTACACACATTGCACACGGCACTATGCACACGACACACTAACACACGCTCGGCACAAACAAGTAATTAACACCTACATACGCATGATATACACTCAGCACAACTCAATACAAGAAAGTTCTAGTACTGTTTATTTTCCACTCTGCTATCTATATTCCCGCCGCTGCTGTCGATGTTCGGTCCCACATCTCCCCCTCCTGTGACTACAGCCTCACCTGGAGTCAACAACGACTGGGGGTGAACGTCCTTCACACGCTCTTGATCTTGCATGCTCTCATGATCTTCCCAATTCCATCTGGATAGTCCATCTGCATGGGGAATGTCCCTTCCCTGCTTCCACACGATTCGGGACACCCGTCCCACCAGCTTTTGACTGAACCGATGCAGCCGCCCATTTAGTTTACTGGTCCCTCCCAACAATGCTAGGTTGGGTTCGTGGTCAGTTACAATGGTGACATCCGACTCCCATAGGTACACCTCGAAGTGGTACACTGCTGCGACAACTGCTAGAGCCTCCAATTCGCTGACCGAGTAATTTCGTTCAGCTCCTCTGAGCTGCCGACTGAAAAATGCCACTGGCAACTCCACGCCGTCTCTGGATACATGTAAACACCCACCGATGCCCATACCACTGGCTTCGGTGTACAACACAAACATATCTTCCACCACAGGTACAGTTAACACAATAGAATTAGCTACACAGACACTCACATAGAAACCTAAAGGCCTCCTCCATCTCATCACTCCAACGGACCCTGTGGGGAGCTTTCAGGTAAGTGGCAGGCGTCAGTGCTGACGAAAACTGAGCAAACCTGGGGACAAACTTCCTGTAGAACCCTAGGGCTCCTAGAAAGGTTTTCAAGCCTTTCTTTGTAAGTGGCTATACTGCCTCGTGGCCTCACACGTTGCTTCTGGAACCACAACCTGCCCACAGCCCACTAGATGACCCAAATACCTCACTTGCTTCCTGCCCCACACACATTTCCTGAGTTTCACCGTTAATCCTGCCTCTCCTAAACACCTCAGCACACGCTCCACAGCTACCAAATGCTGCTCCCATGTCTTAGTAAATACCAGTACATCATCCACATAGTTAACACTAACATCTGAAACAGGCCTAAGCACCTCCTCCACCACCGCTTGGACGATAGCGGGGGCGTTTTTTAGCCCAAAAGGCATGCGCTTAAACTTAAATTTGCCTGCTGGACAACCAAAGGTTGTCATCTCCTCACACTCTGGGCTGTTAGGTCTAAGGTAGACATAACAGCACAATTGCCAGCCTTATCCATGATATCTGCAAGGGAAGGTAGGTAATATCTCCTTTGGGGAGTGATGTTATTCAACTGTCTATAGTCTATGCAGATGCGGACACTACTGTCCGGCTTACTAACAGGTACAATGGGACTGCACCACTCACTGTCAGACTCAACAATCACCCCACTCTCTAGCATTCTTCCTATCTCCTCCTCTACCTTTTCCCTCAGTTTGTAAGGAACCTTACGTACTGGCAAATTCACCACCTTGCTACCTTCGTCCACCTCAATCTTACACTCTCCAACCTTGCAAAGCCCTGATCATTCTGAAAAGAACGGCTTATTCTTCTCCACTAATGCCTCTAATTCCTTCTCATCATATCCCTCGCACTTCTCCTCAGATAGTCTATCACTCTTCCCATAGACTCTTCTCATTTCATTGTCCTCCTCAGCCACTGTAACATGGTAGACTTCTTTTTCTCTCTCAGTGAACACCTTAGTGTTACTTATATGCACCACTTTACCTTC
>WLWD01001999.1_pt1 | contig 26642 bp, 10 predicted proteins | sample 6712731 | NCBI WGS metagenome assembly WLWD01 (sample SAMN12718690, study PRJNA576275) | sponge metagenome | isolation source: marine sponge | host: Mycale hentscheli | place: New Zealand: South Island, Marlborough, Capsize Point | collected 2014-11-01 | reverse complement strand
TCCTACTAACTTCTGTAATGATTGATACTCGCACAACAAAGACTGATGGTCTCGCGTCTGAGAGAAAACAACAACAACAAAGTATTATAATTGTGAACATTCAGTGTTTCAAGGCTTAGCTATGCCAGTAATACAGAAAAGCGAGTCCACCCACACATTAGATCACGCGTACTCGCACACTCTTCAGCTAATCGCTCATTAGAACAATAACTTGCAGTGTCAGCAATATGGCCATGTTGATATGATCTCTATTTAAGGGCATTATTGGTAGCGTAAAGCTGCACAGTCACAATTGGTTGCTTTTTTTTCTTCAGAAAATACAATTAATAAACATTCGACAGTTAAATTTGAGAAACTTAAGTTGTAAGTTATATATGCCAGATGAACCACGCTGTCAAGGAGCAAAGGCCTACAGGTATAACAATGCTACTATCTTCAGAAAGAGCTATTGGAGCAGAGGTAATGTGTTAGTTATGCCACTGATATCACCACTCGACTGGTATATAGCTGGATGGATGTATTGTAAGACGGAGGGGGAAGAGGGAGAAAGTTATTTTGTATATATGTGACCGTCTATAGGAAAACCAGGCACAACGCGGCATCCTTCGAAATTTTTTTTTTGCACTTACGGAGTTGTCGGCGTCCAGATATTGAGCTCTCCAAGTTTTATCGTCGTAGCTTAAGTCGTTCCCGCTATAATAGACCTAACCGTTCCCTTCCGTCGGCTTGAAACAATACATTTTTAAGAAATCGATCGATCTTTTCTCGATATTACGCACGCAGCGTTGTGCCCGGTTTTCCCGTAGACGGTCACATATGTACCTGGCAAGTCTTGGCTAGCAGTATGGCTGCCCTTTGACCTAAGGGGTGTGGCTCAACAAGGAGAGAAACAAGGCGGGACACAATCTGGGGATTATAGAAGATGAGGTCAGAGTCCAAAGCGTAAAGGTTGCAAGAGTAAAGGGTGGATAGGGTACGCAGACAGCAGAGGACAACTGGAGAAGAAGAATGCAGCAGACCTAGAATAGTGAGACAGAAAAAATTACTGAAGTATCTCACAACACACCATTTCCTCCTCAATATCTTGAACTATCTTGTGAGGCCAAAAACCCTTTACCAAGTTAAGTATGCAGGAGAAGGGTCTGAGAAAATTGTTCAAAGTGCCTCCCAAAAATGGCGATACTAATACATGTCACAACTACTTTTCTCAAGTCTCTCTCTCTCTACAGTTGTGCCACTGCACATGATACAGTACGTATGTCCCGCAAGCTCACAGGAACTTATGAATTGAAGCACCCTATTAGGGAATGATGTGCACAAGTCCTTATAGTGCATGATCTCAGACCCTTTCTTTCCCTCGATCAATCAGTGGTTGGTAAAGGGTCTGGCTACACGAGACCAATCGTGACCATACCTCTAGATAAAGACGGCACAGCCTCTGCAGAGGTGACTGCATCAATAGACGACTTCGTCCCTACAGCAAGTGGAACACAATTCTGAGCATTACACTTACACACATACATATGCTCACATACACACATATACATACATACACACGTGCATACATACACACATACACTCATACATACACTCACATACATACATACATGCACAAGTACATATGTACCATGAGCAAAGCTGCCTAGAGCAGTGATGACCTCACACAGAAGCTCCTGATGCACTTCCGGCTCTGCCAGCAATCTCACTAATCTATGTACATACATCAATAGGAGAAATTATATAGAAACACTGCATGTACTAAAATATCCCTTTTATTCTATTCATGTGTATCATGCATACTACTTCACCAGATGGGATAGTATATGGTTGCTTCAATTAGAACAATTTACAAGTGCACACCCTTCTCCATTCCTCTCCAAAAATACACATTGTCTGTCTGTCTGTCTGTCCGTCTGTCTATATAATGTTTTGCTTTGTTTTAGTTTTAAGTGACCAATTCTCTCCTCTTAAGCCACCACCACCAAATGATAGATTAACAGTGAATGAACATGGTAAACTGAGCTCTTAGCTTGTGCAATCATGGTAACGCACCTGGGCACCACTCCAACCTGAACCAAGTCAGACTTGTGTTTCTTGTTGCCTATTATCAGATGCTTCACCTTCCTGCAACAACATTCATTCATTCAATGGTTACATGTTCTACACTCTAGCGTCCCCTTACCTAACAGACACCAGCTGTACAGTGACATCTTCATGAAGTATATTGTCAGCCAGAACTTGAAAGCTGATGTCATGCTACAGAAAAATTAATACAATGTTCTGATGCAATTGGTGAACACACAGACTTCAGTCCAGGGATCTTCACAACTCTCCACCTTTTTTTTTTTTTTAACTTTGTCACAATTCCCTGCAAGTAACCTCATTATTTATTTGTTCAGGAAAATTGTCAGCTAGATGAAATTATACCATTGTGCAGAATATTCTATTTTCACCAATATGTTGGAAATATGACCTTGATCACCGCGGCTAGTATGAATATACGCTGGTGCTACCATTTTAGCAAATGGTAAAGGGTAGCACTCACTGGAAAACATTTCTTCTGCACAGCGGGAAAAAAAAATAAAGCAGACCACCATTACTTTAATTGATGTTGATCAAATTTAATGTTGTCAAGACCACCGTACAAAATCAACTACAGCAGAATCACATCATCATAGTCATTACACCCTAGCTAACAATTGCAGCAGAATCACATCATAGTCATTACTCCCTAGCTAACAATTACAGCAGAATCACATCATCCTAGTCATTACTCCCTAGCTGCAGCAAAGTCAGTGCACCATTTTTAGCAAATTTTTGCACAACTGCCTTATTCACCTAAAAGGGTCCTCTTAGAAAAAAAAAGTTGGAGTCTATGTTCACTGTGACTACAACGTTTCTTATATTCTTATACCTGAAGCCAATAATTGAAATACTCACCTCTCCTCCCATACTGAAAGAGTCAGAATCAACTATTAAGGATAAGAAATCATACACTCAGCGCCACGCAATTATCTAGTCTCCACGTACAAAATGGACAGGGTCGTCAAATGTAAACACTGGCTCCGCCTACCAATTAAGCTTACAATCTTTGCGCGCTTTTTTTTCTTCATGCGGTGTTTTGTCAGCCCCACCCCCAAGAACTCTGTACTAAAGACTTGTAGAGTGATTAACCCCCATCGCGCATGCGCGATATCGTTATAGTAGTAGTCGTCCTGTCTGTTTGTCTGTTTGTCTGTAGCGCTCTGATTTTGGAGATTACTGACAATTAACAATTGATTTAGGTATGAACTTACTCCAGATGAAGATTTAAGACTTTTATTGTGCTACTTTTTTTTTAATTCAGGCTAATCGTTGAGAAAACGCAAGCTTTCAGCTCCATGTCTTTTATGGGCAATGCCCCCTAGCGTCATGTCATAATCACATGAGCAAATAATTTCTTGCAGCCAGCAGTGTATATACAGTTCGCTTTATGCTCAGGGAACTTAAGGAGTTGAAAGAAATTAAAGAGAACGCTGAGGGTGACTGAGATGTTGGCGGCGGAGGGACTATAACCCGAGCTGGAACCTTAATCTGGGGGTGGGGCTACTAGTATTGGACTGTCTGGCAGACTTTGGCAGCGAGTGGCACAGTCTGGAAAGGGTAGCTGACAGTATTAGAATTTCTACACAGTAATTTGCTATCAGTAATTGACCATGTGTAGCAAAACAAATTTGGTATGGCCATGTTCCCTGACCCTTTGTACAAGTAGTGGTTCAATAAAGTACCAGTAAGTGCAGAGGTTGGTAAAGGGTCTGACTACACCAACGAGTGACAATATTGGTAACTAATATCAAACTATTTTACAATCACATACTATGTTTTTGCTATTATATAACACTGTGTTAAGCATTTTTAATGAAAATATATTTAAAAGTAACAGTTGTGTAAATTTGAAATATGGGATATGTTGTACAAAAAATGTAAAGTGCAATACAATGAGTGTTTTCAAATGTATGTCCATGTGGCTTTGTCAGATTTCATTCCACAATTCTATTACACAAACAATACGATAATTCAAATGCTACAATAATAACAATATACTTACTGGAGCTGTTGCTGTATTTTATCTGCCACATAATTACATTCTCCTGTTTGGAACAGTACAGTAACAAACTCCTTGAGAGCTGAGGGTCTCGATGAAATAACTCTACGAACATTATCCAAAAGAGTTCTTGCTCTGTTTTCATCAGTCAGGTCTTTGCACTCACGAAGTTGGTCATAGGTATCTCGTGATATGAGTTCATTGCTGTAGCAGTAATCAGCTACTGTCATAACACAAGGTGTCACTGAGTGGACCAAGTCATGACACACTTTCTGAAATAACGTCAAGTATTGATTCTCATACTTCTGAAAAAAGAAATAGAAGTAACTATCACACGAAATTAAACTACAGTAGTATTTCTACATACCTGTCCATACCAAATGAAATGTCTATTGTTAAGTACCACTGCTTGTGGGTTGTTTGGATTGAAGAGACATTTCATGACTTTGGGGACAGAGTGCGCTCCATCAACAACCCCGAGATGATTCCCTCCTTCATGTGAACGACAGTCAAAGGCAAACTGGTAGTCCATGGAGCTGTTGTAGTTCATTCTGGAACTAGCCTTCTTTAGAGTGTCCTCTATTTCTTGTTTTAAAGCAGTACATTCCTGGTGAATGGAGTCTTGGAATGTTGGATCACACGAAACTACGACTTCAAAATATTTACATCGAGATATAAATGTTACACAAATTAAATTGGATCCGTACAAAAAGGGCACCATGTTTTTCTTGACACCTTCTCTGATGAAAGTGAAGGACTTGTTAGATATGAAACAAGCCATGGAAGCAGGAAAGAGTCCAATAGGAGTAAACCCACTTCTGAAGTACATCAAGAGAGGCTCCACGAAACATGAGCTACAGGACTCTTTGTGGAATTGGTCAAGTTCCTTTGCAGTAGTGTTTTCTAACACACAAGGCATGATGTATTCTTTCTTTTCTTCTAACACTGCGTTAGTATCAGAAGATTTGACTGACACAATCTCAGCTATCAAGTGAAGATATGCAAGCAAAGCTACCAGTTGCTCTGGTGGAATCAGATCTCCAGAAATGTCAACCGTAGCTGTCCTCAAATCTGTCATAGAGAATAGACCTGTCTTCCTGAATCTCTCGGATGTGGCCTGACCTACGCTATCAAAGCACATGGCTTTAAGAATGACACCAGTGATACTGTCATACACTACCTGGATGTCTATGATGACCAGGTCCTCCAAACCAGGCACGCTGGGGAAGTACATCAGAACACCGGCATGGTGGTGAAGAAACCACAGAGCTGCTCTGGTCTCGTAGGGTGTCATATTGAAGGCATGGGACAAGGCCAAGCAGGTCTCCAGGCTGGCTGTCCTCACTTCTCTCATGCGAAGACACAAGCTGAACAGAAGCCACACAGCTGGAATTTTCAGCTTTTTAAAGTGTTTCTCCATGGCATTCTCCAGTAGCTGATGCAAGTGATGAATTTCTTCTACTCCACCTCCCATGTTGTCCAAAGAAACAACAAGCTTGTCTTTGGAGCAGAACTGAACTATGCCTTTTTTGTAGGAGTCAGTATCTCGAATCACTTTTTGAAGCTGTGAGTCGACTGTAGCGATGACTTCCTCAGAAACCTTGTCTTTGTGAGTGCCCACTATATACACTACTGACTTGGAGGACTCCAGTATCTCACCAATGGCTGAGTTGTCTGTTCCAGGTAGAGGTTGAAGGTGGGTGGAGGAACTGAAACAAGATATACTGGCCAGAGTGCGCAAAAGCATCTCTTGCAGAGTAAACTCTGATTTCTCTGGTGCAGTTGTCTCTCCTGAAGCTCTCTGATAAAAGACAAGATACTCCTCATCTAGTTGGAACTTGTAGCTAAAGAACAGCAAGTAGAGGCCAGGTCCTATGGTGAGTGCTGGTAGCATGTCCATCAGCTCAGGCTGACCTCCGGTGTCCTCCATTCTCAAAAAAGCTTTAAAAGAGTGCTTCACATTATCTGCAAAGTGTGGTTGTTTGGACACTGTCTCGAATATGGCAGCTATTTCAGAATAATCTGGTGATCTGATTCTTTGTTTGGTCAATAATTTTAGTTTTGCCAGCATTTTATGAATTAAGTTAGGCTGTGGCTTTTGAACAGGGTGTGATTGCTTGGTGTTTCTAATGTGTTGTTTATTAACCTGGTGAGACTGCCCTGTATTGCTAGCCTGACTGACCTCTGCCTTGGTGTCACTACCTCCATGGGAATCAGCAGTAGCCTCAGAAGTGGATTCACCTTCAGAAGTTGATTCAGTCACCAAACTATCTTTGAGAGTGTGAAAGAGTAGAGATGCTTCCTCAGTGAGATTCTTTACAATGGTCCAGTTTGTGGTTCTTTCTGCTGTAGTTGGATCTGACTTGCCTTGGACTAGCATATTGGAGCAACACTGTACTGCGCCTGTGCTGCCATGAATCTGCTCCTCTTCTTTAGCTGACACAAGATCTATAATCTCTTTCTTTATTCTCCTGAGAGTTGTACTCTTGCCTTGTCTTGGAGGACCAAGGGACATAAACTTTAAAGACAAAAGCTCCAGCACTTCCTTGGAAACAATGAAGTGTTTATATGCATCTTCATACCTGAAAGCTATTGAACATAAACAGGGTTTGATACAGGATTTTTTGCTAGGGGGGGGAAAGTCAAATAGCGACCTTATAGTTGTATTTTTTTTGTCCTTGCAATACTAGTAAGGTAAGGAAATTAAACTTATTTTATTATATTTATGCATTGATCAATTGATTACCTCTAATAAACAGCTTTGTTCATTTTGAAAGCTGAATATCTCTGACATTAATTAAGCCAGACTCCTAATAGGTTATCCTTCTAGTTTGAATGGAGTAGGTGTATCATTTTATGGATCACCAGTTCCAGTTTGAAAGTTGCTTTTAGCACTGGTCATTGTGAAGCAGCTGCCTGGTTGGTAAGGGTATATTTGTTGCTTTGGCAGACTGTAGAAGTTGCTGAGTAGTATAAGATATCAGAAAGTATTTTAGGAAAAAGAGACCTTGTGGCTCCAAAGGAAGTGAATCCGAACCCAAAAAAAGCAAATGTGATAGCTATGAATCGGTGGAACACAAGGAACAGATTCGAGCAGTGCAGCAGAGAGAGAGAGTGAGGAGGTGAGGGAGGAAGAGAGAAGAGGTGAGAAAAGAAGTGCATCAGAGGGAAGAAGGGCAGCAGAGGGAAGGAGTGCAGCAGAGGGAAGGAGTGCATCAGAGGGAAGAAGTGTAGCAGAGGAAAGAAGTGCAGCAGAGGGAAGAAGTGCAGCAGAGGGAAGAAGTGCAGCAGAGGGAAGGAGTGCAGTAGAGGGAAGAAGTGCAGCAGAGAGAGAGAGTGAGGAGGTGAGGGAGGAAGAGAGAAGAGGTGAGAAAAGAAGTGCAGCAGAGGGAAGAAGTGCAGCAGAGGGAAGGAGTGCAGCAGAGGGAAGGAGTGCAGCAGAGGGAAGGAGTGCAGCAGAGGGAAGGAGTGCAGCAGAGGGAAGGAGTGCATCAGAGGGAAGGAGTGCAGCAGAGGGAAGAAAGGCAGCAGAGGGAAGAAGTGCAGCAGAGGGAAGGAGTGCAGCAGAGGGAAGAAGTGCAGCAGAGGGAAGAAGTGCAGTAGAGGGAAGAAGTGCAGCAGAGGGACGTAATATAAAGATGAACATTGGCGGAGGCAATCCCAAACTAAGCTCCAACCTAAAGCATTCAAAGGTTAGCCTGAAGAAATTGTACAAATCTAGGCTTACCTACAAGAAAAGTTGGGAGGAAAAGTATTTTTTGTATGTTTTAATAAGTATAGGTGAAAATCCTAGGGGGGGGAAACTCTGCTCAGGGGGGGGGGGGGGGGAAAGACAAGGGGGCAAAAAAAAAAAAAACAAAAGAAAAAAACACAAAAAAAAAAAAAACACAAAAGAGGGAGTCAAAGGAAGAAAAATAAACGAAAAAATAAAAAAACAAAAAAAAAAACGAAAAAAAAAAAAAGAAAAAAAAAAGAAAAAAAAAAAAAAAACCCAAAAAAAAACAAAAAAAAAAAACAACCCACCCCCCCCCCCCCCCCACCACCACCCACCCAAACCCCCCCCCCCCCCCCCCCCCCCCCCCCCCCCCCACCCCCCCCCCCCCCCCCCCCCCCCCCCCCCTCTGTATCAAACCCTGATAAAATAAATTAAGCATTACAGCTAAAGTGTAGCAAATAAAGTAATAATTACAGTTATTGCAGCCTCATTGGTTATACTGTAACAAGTAACCCACACACTACACCAGTATATAGAAGGCTCCTGCAATACACAGTGTGGGCAGCTGGTTATATAGCCTGGAGCTAAGCCAGAAGAAGCAGCTGCCAGTAGAAGCAGCTGCACTCTTGCACTTGCAGTTTTAGCAAAGACAATCAATTACCTTACTTATTATAATTATCATAATATTATAATAAATATTTAGTTTTAACATAATTAACACAATAATAAATAATAATATTCTAGTTATTATTATAGTACAAGTTTTTAATACCTAACTTTAGTTTCCCATATAATCTATCAATGGGACATTCTAAAGAGAAGCCAATTTCACTGAAGGCAAGATGGCTTTCTAGAGATGCTGCTATTTACTTAAACTAACCTGACAGAGTTCCTTTGTGTACTCCATCGCTATTAGCAACCAGCAACTGTCCAGTAGACACGACTGCAGTAGCTACACATCCACTAACTGGTCTATCTCCCTCACTAGTAGTCTCAATCCACTCCTCTGTCTTGTTGGAGTAACTTCTAATGGTAGAATATCTATCGATGCCGATTAGATTCGATACATAGGAGACGATAGCTAAGATGTCAGCAAGTGTGGTCACTGTCCTCCATATTGTTTGTGTTCTTGTGCTGCCATTACTAGCAGATGCTATGAGAGACTCTAGACTGCATATAAATAGAATCTCTCTCTTGTCATGTCCTCCTGTGAAGTAGAAGTTGCCTTCATGGAATGTTGATCGCATGTTCAAGCATGAAGAAGGAAGTGAGTCTGCAGTCGTCCAATGGTCGTTGAGTAGAACTTCCACTACGTCCAACTCCTCGTATTGTGAGTCCCACCCACCAGCCACGACCAGGACCTCTGGTGATCCTCCACTAACTGATGATGTCCAGGAGCGACGAGTAGGCATGGCACGTAGCGATGGCTTCCAGTCTCGACCAGTAGTACTAGTCAACAGAGAGTTAGTGAGTTCATCAGTGGAGGGATGACGTCCACCAACCAATACAAACTTAGACTGGTAGGTAGTTAGGGACGAGCATTCATATGGTGCACGAGTAGTAGTCCATGAGTGAAGGTCAGTAGAGATGTGAAGTGTGTGATAATCATCATCCATAATTATGACTTTATTCTTTAGTACTGCACATTGTACAGGCCGGACATACTTACTCCATGTATGGCAGTGCTCCCAGTGAAGTGAGACTGGAGGATGGAGATCTCTCTTAATACAAATAAACAAATAAATATATAATTAAATTGATATACAAACAAACAGCACTAAGTGCTATTTAAACGAGACTTGAACATGCAAACATACAAACAAACTTATGTAAGACTACATTTAAAACAAACACACAAACAAATGTATTCCTATATATCAGCAGTGAATACGCTTTCTAAACATTGTTGTGTAAATCCACTAGTGATAATGGATTGCCCTCTGTAGCTGGGTTGTAAGGCCAGCTATGCGCAAAATTAGCTCAGTCAAACTTGATTAAAACTATCTTTAGGAGAAAAAAACAGAGAGAGGGAAATGATACAAGGTTCTAGTTTAAATAGTGGGAAGAGGCAAGGTGAGCATGAGTGGAGAATATACATATATGGAAAAGAAGGGTTTGCATGAACATGTGTATATAACTGTTCCACAAATTAAATAAATGGCATAATGATACAGAATGAATGGAGAGTAGGGTGACTGTTAATGGATCAATGTTTATTTAGCTGCAGGAGGAGGTGACTAGCAGGTGTGGTGTGAGCAGGGAAATGTAGTGAATAGGTGAGAAGTGGGTAAAGTTTGTGAAGTAATGTGAGGCTTGAACATGCCGCCCGTCGAAAAGGGAGTTTCTTTTCTAAGGTTCTTGGGAGATGAGCCGAACAATCTTCGCTGTAGGTCTCTTGTAGGTCCCTGTCTTAGTCTTTATGGCCACAACTCGCACATGTCCATCTTTGCCAGGATAGATTCTGACTATTTTGCCCATGGGCCAGTGAGAATTGGATACCAATCCATCTTCCTTGATGAGTACGATGTCATCAACCTGCAGATTAGCAGTTGGAGTTCTCCACTTGTTGAAGCGCTGGAGTTGCTGGAGATATTCGGTTGACCATCTGCGCCAGAAGTGCTGACTGATGGCTTGTAGCAGTGACCATTGTCGTAGGAGTGGCAGTTTCTTTGAGGTGAGGTCAATCTCAGGCAGAGCTTGAAGGTTTCGTCCAATCAAGAAATGACCTGGTGTGAGAACATCGATGCCGTCGTCAGAGTGTGATTGGAGAGGGACTAGAGGTCTACTGTTGAGGCAGCATTCGACTTGGCATAGCACAGTAGTCAACTCTTCAAAGGTCAGTCGCTGCTCACCAACAACCCTTTTGAGGTGGAATTTAGCACTCTTCACAGCTGCTCCCCAGAGCCCTCCAAAATGAGGGGCTTTTTCAGGAGAGAAATGCCATTCAATTCTTTGGGATGTAGTAAAGCTAGTGATGGCTGTTTGAGTAGTCTTCTCTGACAAGAGGGCATAAATATCCTTCAGAATGTTGTTGGCCCCCACAAAGTTTGACCCGTTGTCGGACTGGAGGTGAGTAGGGCATCCTCTTCGAGCTACAAATCTTTTGAGAGCTGCAAGGAAAGCTTCGCTGGTCAAGTCGGATACCAGTTCTATGTGAACGGCTTTGGTGGAGAAACATACAAACAGACATGCATATGCCTTTAGATATACTGGCCGTCTAGTGTGACCTTTCTTGATGATGAAAGGTCCAGCAAAATCCATTCCAGTGTGGTTGAAGGGAGCAGATGGAGTGACTCTGGATGCAGGTAGTTGTCCCATCATTTGTTGCTGAGTAATTGCAGAGGTTTTGCGGCACGTTATGCAGCTCCTGCATGTGGTCCGAATTAGTCTCCTAGCACCAATGATGTGATAATTGGCTGCAGTAGCTGCCATGAGAAGTGTGGGTCCAGCGTGAAGTAGTGCTAAATGTTTGGTGGTTACGATTAGGCGAGTGAGAAGGTCCTTGCCACTGAGAATTATAGGGTGACGTTGAGATGTGGCAAGGGCTGAGTTCTGGAGTCTGCCACCCATGACAATGAGTCCTCCTGATCTGATAGTGGGAGATAAACTTGCGATGCAACTGGAGGGCTTGAGTGTCTTGCCACTCTGAAGTCTTTGCAACTCAGTGGGGAATGAGCGTCTCTGTGAGCAAGAAATAAGTAGCAACTCGGCTTCTTTGATTTCAGATGCTGTTAGGAAGGGATTAGAACAATGGTTTGGAGATGGTGATGACTGTAGCTTCCTTGTTCGCTCGATAAATCGCAGCATCCATGCGGTGACCCTTACCAGTTTGTCAAAACAACTGAATCGCTCCTTCAAGTCCATGTGTGGAGCGATGTTGACAGGCAGGCATATCGCTTTCACCTCTGGTATGTTGAGAGGAGGTATCAGAGGTTGGGCTGGTAGTTGTGGCGGATCTGTGAGCAGCCAAGACGGTCCTGTCCACCACAATTGGTGCTGTAGCAGTTCTTGAGGAAACATTCCTCTTGAAGCGCAGTCTGCTGGATTATCTTGGCTGGGCACATGTCTCCAAGCAGTGGGAGGTAACATCTCCAGGATGTTGGCAACTCTGTTCCCCACAAATGTCTTCAGTCTTCTGGGGTTGCCATCCAGCCAGTAGAGAACAATGGTGGAGTCGCTCCAGGCATAGGTGTTAGAGAGGTTGATGTGGAGTGCGGCTCCTACAGTAGTCAGGAGCTTGGCTAGTAGATGTGCTGCACATAGTTCCAGGCGAGGTATAGAGAGCTGTTTCAGAGGAGCCACCTTTGTCTTGGCAGTGACGAGCGCCATGGTGGGAGGTGCCGCAGCATACGTTGTACGGAGGTACACTACAGCAGCATAGGCATTCTCCGATGCATCAGCAAATCCATGGAGCTCAGTTTGCAGGATCTCCTCCCCCTTTCTAAAATAACATCTAGCAACAGGAAAGTTAATGAAACATGATAGTTCACTACGCCAGATGTGATGACATTCTTGGACCTCTGGAGGTACTTCCTGGTCCCAATCAAGCTTCAATTCCCACAGCCTCTGAAACAGCATCTTCATCTTCACTGTTGCTGGAGCCAGCCATCCCAAGACATCAAAGGTCCGGGCAATGTCAGATATGATGCTTCGTTTGGTGGTAGACTGTTGGGCTGGATCACCTATGGACACAAAAAAGGAGTCAGTTTGAGCATCCCAGTGTATACCTAATGCCTTCGGGTGAGAAGTTGCAGTGTCTTGGTTGAGCATTTTTTGCTGAGAAGGCTCATGCAAGTCTGTAGGAATAGTGTCCATCACTTGCTCCGAATTGGACCTCCACTTCCTCAGTTGAAAACCACCTTTGAGTAAGAGTGTTCGAAGTTGTTCTTGCAGACTGATGGCTTCCTCTGTGGTCTGAGCACCAGCCAGAAAATCGTCAACATAGAACGACTTGCTGACATGAGGGGATGTCAATGGATAGTCAGCACCAAAGTCTGCGGCGACTTGCTGGAGAGTACGAATGGCAGCGAAGGGAGATGCAGCTACTCCAAATGTTACTCGAGTCATTCGGAATTCACTAGGGTCTGTAGAGATGTCTTGGCGCCACAGAAAACGATGAAAATTACGATCTTCTGGAGACAGTTGGATGGCTCGGTACATCTTGCTGATGTCACCAGACAGAGCTATGGGATATGTCCTGAACTTCATGAGGATGTCTGTGATTGGTGGGTATAACGTTGGTCCAACTGCCAGGGTGTCATTGAAGGAATGACCAGATGATGTCTTAGCGGATGCGTCAAATACGACACGTAGCTTGGTTGTGGAGCTGGATTGTTTCACCACGGAATGCATTGGCATGTAGTAGACTCGTGAGTCAGGGAGCTTGAGTTCATTGTCAGGAACAGGTTCCGCATGGCCGAGATCCATGTACTCCTTCACTACGTCCTGAAATTGTTGCCACATGCCCTTCTTCAGAAGAGACTGTTCATTCGTCTTCAGACGTCTGAGAGCTTGACTGCGGGATTCCCCCAGGACTGGAGCATCAGCTTTCCGAGGCAGAGTCACTTGATACAAACCTTGAGAAAGAAAAACATGGTTAGATACAAAATGTTCTTGAACCACCTTCTCCTCTGAAGTTTGGACTGGAGCTGTGGAGACCTCCTCTGTTTCCCAGAATCTCTTCAGTAGATCGTCAGAGGTTGGAGTTGGACTGACCACATTGACTGATGATGTTGCAGAGTTAGACGTTGATGGGAGTCGCCCCAAGATTGCCCAAACGTACACTGTCTTAATAGCGACTGGCTCAGAAGGAGCTCCTCGTCTGAACTCGGGCATGATGATGTCTTGCAGTGCATCGTTTCCAATTAGGAGGTCGATCTTGCCAGGTTGATCAAACTGTGGATCTGCCAGAGGGAGATTTTGTAGGTGTGGCAGATGTCTGAGTGGAGGTGGTATTTGAGCTGGCATGTTTCCGGTCACCTTGGGGAGTACAAAGACCTTTAGAAATAGCGGTGTGGCATCTTCTGCTGTCGAGAGAAAGACGTGTGATGAATGAGAGCTGCAGGTAGTGACATCACCCACACCAGCCATTCCCAGCTTCTCTGGATGCAAGTGTAGCTGTAGCAGTTGTGCAGCTCTTCTGGTCATAATAGTCAGGTGTGAACCAGTGTCTAGAAAAGCCCTAGCTCGAAGCTTGCGTCCATGAGATGATTCTAGAGTGACCACTGCTGTCATGTGAATAGTGGGATCAAACTTGGTCATGATGGGAGCTGCAGTTACTGAATGCATCTGTTGGGCCTGGTTCCCCTGCGATGAGGCAGCTTGTGCTGGTGAGGATGGACCTGGGGCTTGTGAGGATGCAACTTGTGTTTGTGAGGATGAACCCGGGGCTTGTGAGGAAGCAGCTTGGGCTTGTGGCTCAGTTGGAAGTACTGGAGCAGACTCTCTATGGAGAATGGTGTGGTGGTTTCTGTGACACTTCTTGCAACGTCCGAGACTCCGACAATCTTTGACCCTGTGTCCATAAGTCAAACAGTTAGAACATACATTGTGTTTTCTTACATGGTTTTGCTTGTCATCGAGGGACATGGCCATGAACGCAGTGCAGTAGTAGAGACTGTGACGATCTCCTTTGCAGGCAGAGCAGGCACCCGAGTTGCTCCGGTTTGTGGAAGGTTGCGAGACATGAACAGCAGCCTTTGGCTTGCGTGCTGGATCCCTTCCCATCTCAGCTCTGTTGAGGACGTTGCTGGCAGTAGCAGTGGAGTTTGCGTGCTCAGTGAGAAATGCTAGCAAGTCTTTGACTTTAGGAACATCCTTTGTATCTCGCGTGTGTAGGCTCCATCTGTCAGTTATCACCTTTGGGAGCTTGGAAGTGGCGATTGAAGTGAGGATGGATTCTGCATCGAATTGTTTAGCATTCTCCAGAGCTCTGATGTTGAGAGAGAAGGTATCTATGAAGGCACAGAGCTCCTTGTGAGTGTCATGCTTCACAGCTTGGCAATTGATCAGTGCCATGACGTGATGTTGATGGATGATTCGCTTCTTATCATAGCGTTTCTGGAGAGTGTCGACCAGCTCATCATACTGACCAGGAGCAATTGTTGTAGTTGACAAGAGTTGAGAAGCGTCAGGATCAGTGATGGCCTGGCGTAGATATGTGAGTTTTTCGTGGTTGTCAAGCTTGGGATTATCGTGGATGATAGAACTGAATCTTTCCCAGAAGACGGCCCACTTCAGTATGTCTCCATTGAATGTAGGAACGGCGAGCTTTGGTAATTTGATGTGATGATGATGATGGTCACTAGTAGTAGAACTGGAGATGCTAACATCAGCAGGACTAGCCCGTGCTTCAGAAGCTGACAAATCAAGCATGCGTGTGTCAAATGCTCTAACCATCTTTGATACTCTGTGATCGCGAGGTATGGTAGATTGATTGACTGTTTTCTCCATTTGAGCCAAGGTATTCTCAAGTTTCTTCAAAGCATCTGGATAACTGAGTTCTGGGTTGGTTGCGATCTTTGCTTCCAGGTTGGCTAGCTTCTCATCGAAGTTGCATGCCTCCATGTGAACTGACTTCAAGTCAACCAAACGCTGCAGGATGGAAAGTGTGAGTGCAACTGACTCCTCGTGTGAATCAAGTGTTCTCATTTCTTGCTCGTCGTCAACTTCTGTTGCATGAGTTTCAAGTAAGTTTTGGTGAACTTGGATGAAGGATTCGCTAGTGGCCTGAACAGACTCCATCTGACGCTTGAGAGTAGCAATGTCGAATGTGGAAGGATCGGCATCCAGGAGTTTCTCATGCCTACGAAGTACTCTAGTGATAGCACCACCATATGCAGAACGACTTTTCTTCATAGCTTCCATGATGAGTGATAGTAGAAGTGTTGGGTGAACGATAGATAGCGGTTGAGTTGAGTAGAGGATGAAGAATAGGATCGACCAATAGAGTTGGGTAATCCGGCTCGAAGGACCATTCAATGTTGTGTAAATCCACTAGTGATAATGGATTGCCCTCTGTAGCTGGGTTGTAAGGCCAGCTATGCGCAAAAATAGCTCAGTCAAACTTGATTAAAACTATCTTTAGGAGAAAAAAACAGAGAGAGGGAAATGATACAAGGTTCTAGTTTAAATAGTGGGAAGAGGCAAGGTGAGCATGAGTGGAGAATATACATATATGGAAAAGAAGGGTTTGCATGAACATGTGTATATAACTGTTCCACAAATTAAATAAATGGCATAATGATACAGAATGAATGGAGAGTAGGGTGACTGTTAATGGATCAATGTTTATTTAGCTGCAGGAGGAGGTGACTAGCAGGTGTGGTGTGAGCAGGGAAATGTAGTGAATAGGTGAGAAGTGGGTAAAGTTTGTGAAGTAATGTGAGGCTTGAACAAACATTATGCACAACTATAAATAAATAAATAAAAATACATATAAAAAGCTAATTAACAACAATACTGTAATTGAAATCATGTAAACAAACACACAAACATACAATTTTACTCATAAATTTACAGAAATGTAAACACATTATAACAACAGCAACTCTTGACATGCTAACACACAAACATACAAGTTCTAACACAATGATTAAATACAATACAATAATATTTTAATAAATGAAATAGTAAAAAAATGCAAAGAAATTGACAAATAAACAAACACACAAACATACAACTATTACAGTGCATAAATAAATGCACACAAACACACAAAAATGACATGATATTCCAAACACACAAACACATAATAAGAGAATGAGCTGTTTCTTCCTGTGCTACAGTAGGCACCAAAATAAATACGTTCTCAATTCTGTTCTGTGTAACGATTTTTTTTTTGCACAGAAAGGAACTATAGTAGAAAAAACAAAAACAAAACAAAACGATATGGTAGTTGATAAAATATAGTTTTTCGGTTCGACTATGTTAATGTTTTAATATTCACTGTTTACCAAATGCATCACTTCTAGGAATGTAAAAATGATGCTATTTTAAATGTTGGGGCCATCATTGGCTTAGATATTCTCACTACTAGAGACCCAACTGTAGCTGGTAGAAAGACTAAGAAGTAGGGACCTGTCAGAGCAGCAAGTTCAGCGAAAATCCAGTCAGTCTGCTTAATCGAAGCAAGTCAGTTTTTTTCATTGTGCAAGCTGTTTAGCATGACCCCTATAGCATTTAGAGGGTAGTACAAGGCCTTAGCTTGCTGATATAGCTGAGGAAGAGTTTCTAGCTTTTAGCAGTAAATCAACAGAAACAAAAACGTGACTGTTAAAATCTTTCATGTAATGGTACCAACTGTTCGTCAAAACACAATGAAAAAAATTGTAAAAAAAGCCTTTTTCTTTTCGAAAGACACCTGCTATTGTTTATACAAATGCTAAGACATGAACATATACATTAAAAATAACCAAAACATAATCTTCCTATAAAAGTGCACAAACATACAAATATATCCCAAATACAAAATTCAATACACACTGTAAGAAACTATAATAAAACAATAACAAGCACAACAACAATAACAACAACAAAATAATCAGAAAAATAGCATTACAACAAATATACGTTGTGCTTATGTGTTATAAACACACAACTTACTGTATTTCTGGAACAAACTAGACTTCAAATAGAACAAACTAGACTTCAAATGACTAGAGTACAATAGTTACAAACTATAGCAAAAATAGAGGGATAGTCTTGTCTAACTATCCTCAAAAACACACTAGCAACTAAAAAAAGAGAGGGAAAGTCATGTCTGAGCATGCTCATAAAAGAACCTGGTGTTTTTTTTTCAAGAGCATGCTCAGGAACATGACTTTTACCCTCTCTTTTTTCCAGTTGCCAGTGCATTTGTTGTGAGCATGCTCAGACATTAGTTTCCCTCTCTTTTCCAGTTGTTAGTATTTTTATGAGTGTGCTCAGACATAAATTTCCCTCTATTTTTCCAGTTAGTTGCTGATGCCCTTCATCAAATGCTCAGACTTTAATTTCTCTCTTTCTCTTATTTGAGTTGTTGGAAAAATTATGCTTGCAATTATGCTAAGCACTTGGCATGTGTGTAGGTAGCAGTGTTTTTCCTTCTTTCAACCCTTTTGTAAAAGTTAGCTATAGCTACAAACAGTGGGCTAGTGAAAAAGACTGGATCTAATAAACAAACACTTGATCTAGTAATCAGCTAGGGGTTAGCTATGTGCTCACCTCATCCTCAGCAGGAACTTGCGGCTGGCTTTCCGCCATAACTGGCTTACAGACTAGATTCTACTGTTGCTCAGACATAAATTTCCCTCTGTTTTTCCAGTTGCTGATGCCTTTTATCGAATGCTCAGACTTTAATTTCTCTCTTTCTTTTATTTGAGTTGTTGGAAAAATTATGCTTGAAATTATGCTAAGCACTTGGCATGTGTGTAGGTAGCAGTGTTTCCCTTCTTTCAACCCTTTTGGTAAAAGTTATCTATACAAACAGTGGGTCTAATAAACAAACACTTGATCTAGTAATCAGCTAGGGATTAACTAGCTATGTGCTCACCTCATCCTCAGTAGGAACTTGTTGCTGGCTTTCCGCCATAACTAGCTTACTGACTAGATTCTACTGTTTTCCAAAATTGGGCGTTCCAACATTCTCTGTTTATCTCTGACCCACCACACCCAAAATGCTGACTATAAAGTAGATTCATAAGATATTGCGTTATTGGAAGAATCACGCGACTAGAATTAATATAACGAAAGACCTTCTTTTGTGCAGAAAAGGCTGACCTTCACCTTTGACCCCTAATCGCTATCATAGATAAGCGCACTTGACCAGTGGTCGGCAGCGCAAGACTAACCAGCTCTCACTGCTGAAGTAATGGCGTGGTAAGTGTTCTCCAGTGTGTGTTGGTAGTAGAGAAGTATTAGTTCCAATGGGTCTATATGGCTAGATGATAATGCATGCATCTCCAATACTGGAGTGCTATTTCTGACACTAGGCTAGCTCGTTGCAATAACCTGACAAAGTGTGTATGTTTGTGTGTTAAATATACATGTACAGTGGAACATCAATTATCTGGACATCAATTATTCCAATCATCCATTAACCGGAACAGAATATAGACTGCACGCACATTCAAAATTGCAAGCGGCTAAAAAAGGAGGATCTAAAGCTACTGTACTAAGCTAGGTAAGAACTTACTCAGGACGAAGATTTAAGACCTTTTATTGTGCTAATTTTTTTTCATTTTGGGTTAATTGTTGAGAAAACGCGAAGCTTTCAACTTCGCATAGGTACCAGCTTTTATTGGCAACGCCCCCTAGCGTCCCATCATAATCAGGTGAGAAAATAATGTCTTGCAGCCAGTGGTGTATTTTGTTTTATGCTCAGGGAAGTTAACGGAGTTGAAAGAAGTGAAGATGTATATTGGTGAGTGTTTCTGGCTAGTTTAGCTTCTCTTATGAAGACAGCATTTCCATGTACCATTTTCATTGGTCCAGCTATTTTGATGCCTCATTAAAATAGCTAACAGATTGCTTGTTCTTTTGGAAGGAGATTATATTGTAATAGCTAGGTGGTGTTTAATAGCACTGAGGGTTCGCACCTTTGGTACTTCATTGATTCAGTTTTAGTTTGTGTTGTTTGCTTTGTATATTGTGACATGTGTGTGCGTGTGAGTAGAAAAAAGAGTGTGTTTGTGTGTGCATGTGAGTAGAAAAAAGAGTGTGTTTGTGTGTGCGTGTAAGTAGAAAAAGAGTGTGTTTGTGTGTGCGTGTGAGTAGAAAAAAGAGTGTGTTTGTGTGTGCATGTGAGTAGAAAAAAGAGTGTGTTTGTGTGTGCGTGTAAGTAGAAAAAGAGTGTGTTTGTGTGTGCATGTGAGTAGAAAAAAGAGTGTGTTTGTGTGTGCGTGTAAGTAGAAAAAGAGTGTGTTTGTGTGTGCGTGTGAGTAGAAAAAGAGTGTGTTTGTATGTGCGTGTGAGTTGAAAAGTGCATGTGAGTAGAAAAGTGTGTTTGTGTGTGTGAGTAGAAAAAGAGTGTGTTTGTGCGTGTGAGTAGAAAAAAGAGTGTTTGTGTGTGCGTGTGAGTAGAAAAAAGAGTGTTTGTGTGTGTGAGTAGAAAAAAGAGTGTTTGTGTGTGCGTGTGAGTAGAAAAAGAGTGTGTTTGTGTGTGCGTGTAAGTAGAAAAAGAGTGTGTTTGTGCGTGTGAGTAGAAAAAAGAGTGTTTGTGTGTGCGTGTGAGTAGAAAAAATGTGAGTAGAAAAAAGAGTGTGTTTGTGCGTGTGAGTAGAAAAAAGAGTGTTTGTGTGTGCGTGTGAGTAGAAAAAAGAGTGTGCGTGTGTGAGTAGAAAAAAGAGTGCGTGTGAGTAGAAAAAAGAGTGTTTGTGTGTGCGTGTGAGTAAAAAAAAGAGTGTCTGTGTGTGAGAGTAGAAAAAGAGTGTGTTTGTATGTGCGTGTGAGTTGAAAAGTGCATGTGAGTAGAAAAGTGTGTTTGTGTGTGTGTGAGTAGAAAAAGAGTGTGTTTGTGCGTGTGAGTAGAAAAAAGAGTGTTTGTGTGTGCGTGTGAGTAGAAAAAAGAGTGTTTGTGTGTGTGAGTAGAAAAAAGAGTGTGTTTGTGCGTGTGAGTAGAAAAAGAGTGTGTTTGTGTGTGCGTGTGAGTAGAAAAAGAGTGTGTTTGTGCGTGTGAGTAGAAAAGGAGTGTGTTTGTGTGTACGTTTGAGTAGAAAAAGTGTGTGTTTGTGTGTGCGTGTGAGTAGAAAAAAGAGTGTTTGTGTGTGAGAGTAGAAAAAGAGTGTGTTAGTGTGTGAGTAGAAAAAGAGTGTGTTTGTGTGTACGTGTGAGTAGAAAAATTGTGTGTGCATGTGAGTAGAAAAAAGAGTGTTTGTGTGTGAGTAGAAAAGAGTGTGTTTGTGTGTGCGTGTGAGCAGAAAAAGAGTGTGTTTGTGTGTGCGTGTGAGTAGAGAAAAGAGTGTCTTTGTATGTATTTGTGAGCAGAAAAAGAGTGTGTTTGTGTTTGTATGTGCATGCAAAAGAGTGTGTTTGTGTTTGTGTGAATAGAAAAAAGAGTGTGTTTGTGTGTGTGAATAGAAAAAAGAGTGTGTTTGTGTGTGAGTAGAAAAAAGAGTGTAATAGATGAGTGTGGCACGTATTCCAGATGAGTGTGACTAGTTATTATGAACTAGCAAGTACCCCGCCATGTAGTAGCTTCTGACGTATTGCAAAATGCAGTAGCAATAGTTATTTATATTCATGTTATCATTCTCTGCAGGTATTAATTTCATTTTTATTCATTGTTTATACATGTTGTTGTTGCCACCTTCTCTTCCCCCAGGCTAGTCGGTGGTGTCAGAACACGATGGTTTTACTGGACAAGAAATACCAGCAGTGTGCCGACATCCGTACGTCTGGGGAGGTGTTGGCTCTGGTGAGCGAACTCACAGACTACATGGCCACACACGAGGACCAGCAGGAAGCCAGGATGGAGCAGGTGAGAGGGGAGGAGCTGAGCTCTCTGTGGGGTGGTGTATGACGGTTCTATTTACCTATAACTTGAAGTTTGTACTGAAAGGATTAATATCAGAGACTTTCTTTGCATGCACACAGTTTAGTATGTGTAAAGTTTGTATGTGTGTGATGAGTTTAAGTATGAGGTATACGCTGTAGTTGAGAGTGTGGAATAGAGAGAGTGTGGGTGGATGGGTGTAAAAGATGCTTTTTCAGAGTGTGCATATGTGTGTATGTATGGACACACTGTATAAATGTGTTATGTTACACCGAGTGTTGTTTAGTAACGCCGTCAGTTGCCCTCTATTGGATAAGAGAAAAGTTTCATGAGATGTACCATCAAATTATAGAAATTTTTAAATTCTAAATTTCACTGTGGTTAAATTATTTATTTTATTTGTGTGTGCATGTGAGATGGTTGGCCTGTGTGTGTGTGTGTTTGCATGTGTGTGTTTGTTTGTTTGTTTGTGTGTGTATGTATGTGTTTGTATGTGTGTGTATGTGTTTGTATGTGTGTGTGTATGCTTGTCTTTTTGTATGTGTGTGTGTGCAGAGATTACCTATCCTACCATAAAAGCCACCTAATATGGCTACCAGCAAAGGGGCGGGACCAACAGAGAGGAGGGCGGAGCCACTAGGTGCAGACTGCAATAATGAGTAGGAGGAGCTACTCTGTAAACTCTTGCAACAAAACAAGTAAGAGACCAACAGAGAGAATAGAATAGAGAGACAGTGCAGTATGTATGGTGTGTGTATGTATGTGTGTTTGTATGTGTCAGCGGATGGTTGTACTGTATGTATGTGTGTACATGTTTCTTTAAATATATGTTTGTGTGTGTGTGATACATTCTAGAAATAAGATTTATATATAAAGATATGTTTGTTGTTGTTGATTTGATCATATGTCGGTAAGGTGTAGTTCATTGTAAAAGTATTTGTTTTAATTTTTAATATGAGCTGGTTATATTTAATAGAGATGAGTTCTTCTGACTTATACAGCATCCTTCACATGTGGCCAATATTCCAGCAACACTGAAGAGTCTCTCCACAGGAGCTGAAGATACTGGAATGCGAAGGTAATTAGTGAATGGGATGACAGGGGCACCGAGTGTAGTTGTATGTATGTGTGTGAATATGTGACCACTCAATATGAAGACAGTGTGTGTGTTTGCATGAGTAGTGAGTGTTGTCCAGTCACAGCGTCAGTTGTCCCATGGGACTATAGAAATGTCTCATGGGATGTCTTGTCCACTAGTGTTTGTTTGTTCTAGTGTTTGTTTGTTCTAGTGTTTTTTCTAGTGTTTGTTTGTTCTAGTGTTTGTTTGTTCTAGTGTTTGTTTGTACTAGTGTTTGTTTGTTCTAGTGTTTGTTTGTTCTAGTGTTTGTTCTAGTGTTTGTTTGTTCTAGTGTTTGTTCGTACTAGTGTTTGTTTGTTCTAGTGTTTGTTTATTCTAGTATTTGTTTGTTCTAGTGTTTGTTTGTTCTAGTGTTTGTTCGTACTAGTGTTTGTTTGTTCTAGTGTTTGTTTATTCTAGTATTTGTTTGTTCTAGTGTTTGTTTGTTCTAGTGTTTGTTCGTACTAGTGTTTGTTTGTTCTAGTGTTTGTTTATTCTAGTATTTGTTTGTTCTAGTGTTTGTTTGTTCTAGTGTTTGTTCGTACTAGTGTTTGTTTGTTCTAGTGTTTGTTTATTCTAGTATTTGTTTGTTCTAGTGTTTGTTTGTTCTAGTGTTTGTTCGTACTAGTGTTTGTTTGTTCTAGTGTTTGTTTATTCTAGTATTTGTTTGTTCTAGTGTTTGTTTGTTCTAGTGTTTGTTCGTACTAGTGTTTGTTTGTTCTAGTGTTTGTTTATTCTAGTATTTGTTTGTTCTAGTGTTTGTTTGTTCTAGTGTTTGTTCGTACTAGTGTTTGTTTGTTCTAGTGTTTGTTTATTCTAGTATTTGTTTGTTCTAGTGTTTGTTTGTTCTAGTGTTTGTTCGTACTAGTATTTGTTCTAGTATTTGTTTGTTCTAGTGTTTGTTTGTTCTAGTGTTTGTTCGTACTAGTGTTTGTTTGTTCTAGTGTTTGTTTATTCTAGTATTTGTTTGTTCTAGTATTTGTTCTAGTATTTGTTTGTTCTAGTGTTTGTTTGTTCTAGTGTTTGTTTGTTCTAGTGTTTGTTTGTTCTAGTGTTTGTTTGTTCTAGTGTTTTTTCTAGTGTTTGTTTGTTCTAGTGTTTGTTTATTCTAGTATTTGTTTGTTCTAGTATTTGTTTGTTCTAGTGTTTGTTTATTCTAGTATTTGTTTATTCTAGTATTTGTTTGTTCTAGTGTTTGTTTGTTCTAGTATTTGTTTATTCTAGTATTTGTTTGTTCTAGTGTTTGTTTATTCTAGTATTTGTTCGTACTAGTGTTTGTTCTAGTATTTGTTTGTTCTAGTATTTGTTCGTACTAGTGTTTGTTCTAGTGTTTGTTTGTTCTAGTGTTTGTTTATTCTAGTATTTGTTTGTTCTAGTGTTTGTTTATTCTAGTATTTGTTTGTTCTAGTGTTTGTTCTAGTGTTTGTTTGTTCTAGTGTTTGTTTGTTCTAGTGTTTGTTTGTTCTAGTGTTTGTTTGTTCTAGTGTTTGTTCTAGTGTTTGTTCGTTCTAGTATTTGTTCGTACTAGTGTTTGTTTGTTCTAGTGTTTGTTTATTCTAGTATTTGTTTGTTCTAGTGTTTGTTCTAGTGTTTGTTTATTCTAGTATTTGTTTGTTCTAGTGTTTGTTTATTCTAGTATTTGTTTGTTCTAGTGTTTGTTTGTTCTAGTGTTTGTTTATTCTAGTATTTGTTTGTTCTAGTGTTTGTTTATTCTAGTATTTGTTTGTTCTAGTGTTTGTTTGTTCTAGTATTTGTTTATTCTAGTATTTGTTTGTTCTAGTGTTTGTTTATTCTAGTATTTGTTTGTTCTAGTGTTTGTTCTAGTATTTGTTTGTTCTAGTGTTTGTTTGTTCTAGTGTTTGTTTATTCTAGTATTTGTTTGTTCTAGTGTTTGTTTATTCTAGTATTTGTTTGTTCTAGTGTTTGTTTGTTCTAGTATTTGTTTATTCTAGTATTTGTTTGTTCTAGTGTTTGTTTATTCTAGTATTTGTTTGTTCTAGTGTTTGTTCTAGTATTTGTTTGTTCTAGTGTTTGTTTGTTCTAGTGTTTGTTTATTCTAGTATTTGTTTGTTCTAGTGTTTGTTTATTCTAGTATTTGTTTGTTCTAGTGTTTGTTTGTTCTAGTATTTGTTTGTTCTAGTGTTTGTTTGTTCTAGTGTTTGTTTGTTCTAGTATTTGTTTGTTCTAGTGTTTGTTCGTACTAGTGTTTGTTTGTTCTAGTGTTTGTTCGTACTAGTGTTTGTTCGTTCTAGTGTTTGATCGTACTAGTGTTTGTTCGTACTAGTGTTTGTTCGTTCTAGTGTTTGTTTGTTCTAGTGTTTGTTTGTTCTAGTGTTTGTTTGTTCTAGTGTTTGTTCGTACTAGTGTTCGTTCGTTCTAGGGTTTGTTCGTTCTAGTGTTTGTTTGTTCTAGTGTTTGTTTGTTCTAGTGTTTGTTCGTACTAGTGTTCGTTCATTCTAGGGTTTGTTCGTACTAGTGTTTGTTCGTTCTAGTGTTTGTTTGTTCTAGTGTTTGTTTGTTCTAGTGTTTGTTCGTACTAGTGTTCGTTCATTCTAGGGTTTGTTCGTTCTAGTGTTTGTTCGTTCTAGTGTTTGATCGTACTAGTGTTTGATCGTACTAGTGTTTGCTCGTACTAGTGTTTGTTTGTTCTAGTGTTTGATCGTACTAGTGTTTGCTCGTACTAGTGTTTGTTTGTTCTAGTGTTTGATCGTACTAGTGTTTGATCGTACTAGTGTTTGTTCATTCTAGTGTTTGATCGTACTAGTGTTTGCTCGTACTAGTGTTTGTTCGTTCTAGTGTTTGATCGTACTAGTGTTTGCTCGTACTAGTGTTTGTTCGTACTAGTGTTTGTTCATTCTAGTGTTTGATCGTACTAGTGTTTGTTCGTACTAGTGTTTGATCGTACTAGTGTTTGTTCATTCTAGTGTTTGTTCATTCTAGTGTTTGTTCATTCTAGTGTTTGATCGTACTAGTGTTTGATCGTACTAGTGTTTGTTCATTCTAGTGTTTGATCGTACTAGTGTTTGCTCGTACTAGTGTTTGTTCGTACTAGTGTTTGTTCATTCTAGTGTTTGATCGTACTAGTGTTTGTTCGTACTAGTGTTTGTTCGTACTAGTGTTTGTTCATTCTAGTGTTTGATCGTACTAGTGTTTGTTCGTACTAGTGTTTGATCGTACTAGTGTTTGCTCGTACTAGTGTTCGTTCATTCTAGTGTTTGTTCGTACTAGTGTTTGCTCGTTCTAGTGTTTGTTTGTTCTAGTGTTTGCTCGTACTAGTGTTTGCTCGTACTAGTGTTTGCTCGTACTAGTGTTTGATCGTACTAGTGTTTGATCGTACTAGTGTTTGATCGTACTAGTGTTTGATCGTACTAGTGTTTGCTCGTACTAGTGTTTGCTCGTACTAGTGTTTGATCGTACTAGTGTTTGATCGTACTAGTGTTTGATCGTACTAGTGTTTGTTCGTTCTAGTGTTTGTTCGTTCTAGTGTTTGATCGTTCTAGTGTTTGATCGTTCTAGTGTTTGATCGTTCTAGTGTTTGATCGTACTAGTGTTTGATTGTACTAGTGTTTGATCGTACTAGTGTTTGTTCATACTAGTGTTTGTTCGTTCTAGTGTTTGTTCATTCTAGTGTTTGATCGTACTAGTGTTTGATCGTACTAGTGTTTGTTCTAGTGTTTGTTCGTTCTAGTATTTGTTCGTACTAGTGTTTGTTTGTTCTAGTATTTGTTTGTTCTAGTGTTTGTTTGTTCTAGTGTTTGTTTGTTCTAGTGTTTGTTTGTTCTAGTATTTGTTTGTTCTAGTGTTTGTTTGTTCTAGTATTTGTTTGTTCTAGTGTTTGTTTGTTCTAGTATTTGTTTGTTCTAGTATTTGTTTGTTCTAGTGTTTGTTTGTTCTAGTGTTTGTTCGTACTAGTGTTTGTTTGTTCTAGTATTTGTTTGTTCTAGTGTTTGTTTGTTCTAGTGTTTGTTTGTTCTAGTGTTTGTTTGTTCTAGTATTTGTTTGTTCTAGTGTTTGTTTGTTCTAGTATTTGTTTGTTCTAGTATTTGTTTGTTCTAGTGTTTGTTTGTTCTAGTGTTTGTTTGTTCTAGTGTTAGTTCATACTAGTGTTTGTTTGTTCTAGTGTTTGTTCATACTAGTGTTTGTTTGTTCTAGTGTTTGTTCGTACTAGTATTTGTTTGTTCTAGTATTTGTTTGTTCTAGTGTTTGTTTGTTCTAGTATTTGTTTGTTCTAGTATTTGTTTGTTCTAGTATTTGT
>WLWD01005164.1_pt1 | contig 26644 bp, 17 predicted proteins | sample 6712731 | NCBI WGS metagenome assembly WLWD01 (sample SAMN12718690, study PRJNA576275) | sponge metagenome | isolation source: marine sponge | host: Mycale hentscheli | place: New Zealand: South Island, Marlborough, Capsize Point | collected 2014-11-01 | reverse complement strand
AGATCTTTACCACAGGATCTTTCTCCTCATACTTCTAATATCAAATATAATGAGTTAATTAATACAAGTTAGAATACGTAGTCTATTACTGCATACCTGTCCATACCAAATGAGATGTTTATTGGTGAGTACAACTACTTGTGGCTTGTTTGGATTGAGGAGACATTTCATGACTTTGGGAACAGTGTTTGCTCCATCGATAACCCCAACATGATTCCCTCCGTCATGTGAACGACAGTCAAAGGCAAACTGGAAGTCCATGGAGCTGTTGTAGTTCATTCTGGAACTAGCCTTCTTTAGAGTGTCTTCTATTTCTTGTTTTAGAGAAGTACATTCATGGTGAATGGAGTCTTGGAAAGTAGGATCACAAGAAACTACGACTTCAAAATATTTACATCGAGATATAAATGTTACACGAACTTTTTTTGTTCCATACAAAAAGTGCACCATGTTTTTCTTGACACCTTCTGTAATGAAAATGAAGGACTTGTTGGATACGAGACATGCCATTGCAGCAGGAAAGAGTCCTATAGGAGTAAACCCACTACTGAAGTACAACAAGAGAGGATCCACGATACAAGATCTACAGGATTCTTTGTGGAATAGGTCAAGTTCCTTTGCACTAGTGTTTTTTAACACACAAGGCATGATGTATTCTTTCTCCTCTTCTAACACTGAGTTAGTATCAGAAGATTTGACTGACACAATCTCGGCTATCAAGTGAAGATATGCTAGCAAAGCTACCAGTTGCTCTGGTGGAATCAGATCACCTGATGATATGTCAGCTGTAGCTATCTTCAGATGTGTCATAGAGAATCGACCTGTCTTCCTGAATCTCTCGGCTGTACTGAATCTCTCGGCTGTAGCCTTACCTATGCTATCAAAGCTCATGGCATTAAGAATGACACCAGTGATACTGTCATACACTACCTGGATGTCTATGATGACCAGGTCTTCCAAACCAGGCACACTGGGGAAGTACATCAGAACACCGGCATGGTGGTGAAGAAACCACAGAGCTACTTTGGTCTCATAAGGTGTCATATTCAAGGTATTGGACAAGGCCAAGCAGGTCTCCAGGCTGGCTGTCCTCACCTCTCTCATGCGAAGACACAAGCTGAACAGAAGCCACACACCTGGAATTTTCAGCTTTTTAAAGTGTTTCTCTATGGCATTCTCCAGTAGCTGATGCAAATGATGGATTTCTTCTGCTCCGCCTCCCATGTTGTCCAGAGAAATGACAAGCTTGTCATCTGAGCAGAACTGAACTATGCCATTTTTGTAGAAGTCAGTGTCTCGAATCACTTCTTGAAGCTGTGAGTCAACCTTAGCAATGTCTTCCTCAGAAACTTGGTCTTTGTGAGTACCCACTATATACACTACTGACTTGGAGGACTCCAGTATCTCACCAATGGCTGAGTTGTCTGCTCCTGGCTGAGGTTGAAGATGGGTGGAGGAACTGAAACAAGATATACTGGCCAGAGTACGCAAAAGCATCTCTTGCAGAGTAAACTCAGAGTTCTCTGGTGCAGTTGTCTCTCCTGAAGCTCTCTGATAAAAGACCCGATACTCTTCATCTAATCTGAACTTGTAGCTAAAGAACAGCAAGTAGAGGCCAGGTCCTGTGGTGAGTGCTGGTAGCATGTCCATCAGCTCAGGCTGACCTCCAGTGTCCTCCACTCTCAAGAAAGCTTTATAAGAATGCTTCATATCTTCTGCAAAGTGTGGTTGTTTAGACACTCTTTCTAATATGGCAGCTACTTCAGAATAACCTTGTGATGTCACCACCTCGTCAGCTAGTTGGACAGGTGTAGTTGAGAGTGGAGAAGATTCCTTATGCTTACCTTGGGTAAAAGATTTCAACTTTACCCTCATCTTCTGCAATAATGAAGGTTGAGGTGGCCTTTCCACAGGATGAGACAGCTCTGTACTGCTAGCCTGACTGACCGCTGCTGTGGTTGCACTACTTACATTGGAATCAGCTGTAGCCTCAGAAGTGGTGGATTCAACCTCCAGACTATCTTTAAGACTGTGAAAGAGTAGAGCTGCTTCCTCAATAAGATTCTGAACAATGGTCCAGTATGCTGTCCTATCTGCTGTAGTTGGACCAGACGAGCCTTGGACTAACATATTGGAGCAACACTGCACTGTGCCTGTGCTGCTATGAATCTGTTCCTCTTCCATAGCTGACAGAAGATCTATGATCTCTTTCATAAGGCGACGGCGAGTTGTAGTCTTGCCTTGTCGTGGAGGACCAAGAAACATAAACTTAATAGACAGAAGCTCCAGCACATCCTTGGAAACAATGAAGTGTTTGTAGGCTTGTTCAAATTTGAAAACTAAACATAAAATGTATTTGCATTATAAGTGCTGTAAATGAAACACTTTGACTAAAAACCACTGAACACTACACAGCATTAAAAACAGATTAGTACCTAACACAACATAGGAGTAGTATTTTAGAGTGCAATCTCTTATCTTTCATTTTAGTCTTAAGCTAGTATTTTAGAGTGCAATCTCTTATCTTTCATTTTAGTCTTAAGCTACTCTTACTTGTGAATCTTTCTGTCCTTCTATCATGATTGTGGACATAGGCTAAGTGAAACTTTTAACTTTTGCTTCTCTACTCTCACCTTTCTATTTGAAACTTACGCTGCCATTAGTCGACGATTCGATTCCACCCGCTTTTTAGTACAATATTAATCGTTCCCTTTTTGCCTTCTAGTTTCTCCTTTTTACCACACCGCCTTTCCTCGTCGATTCCCCTTTCACACTTAACCTTTCTTTTTGAAGCTTACGCCGCCTATCCTCGTCTGTTCCACCCGCTTTTTGTTGCAATTATAGTAATCACGCGCTACCGGTCGTGACGACACTTTACCCACTCTCCGGTGTGTCTGCCACTCTCGTCTTCTTCCACTTAATCGTTGTACTAGGTTAGGTAGCAAATGAATTCGCCTACCGGTAGTCTAGCGTAGCCAACCCCTTCACTTCTTTACAACTGTGTTCTTGGTTTACTCGGTAATTCAGCATTTGTTCACGAAAACCATGCTCCTGTTTTTCTGCCACTCCCACCTACTGTCCATTTATTTTGTGCTGGGTTTGGTTGCTAACCAGTTTTGAGTTGCGCTCTAGCTTTACCCGGTAATTTAGCGCGAGTTCACGAGTATTGTGCGTCTGCGTGTTCTAGCTCATTAGCTCATGAATTATTAATGAATATGTATGTCGTCGTCGTCGGTATTATTATATAGATGTGTTAGTTGAAAGAAGCTGCTATGAAAGAGGGGACACACACTAACCTGACAGAGTTGCTTTATATACTCCATCTTCAATAGCAACCACCAACTGCCCAGTAGACAAGACTGCTGTAGCTATCCATCCATTATTATGTTTCTGATATGGTTTATCTCCCTCACTAGTAGTCTCAATCCACTTCTCTGTCTTGTCTGAGTAACTTCTAATGGTAGAATATTCATTGATGCTGATTAGATTCGATAAATAGGAGGCAATAGCGAATGTGGGAATAGGTGTGGTTACTGTCCTCCATACTTGTCGTCTTCTTGTCTTGCCATTACTAGCAGATGCTATGAAAGACTCTAAACTGCATATAAACAGAATCTTCTCCTTGTTAGTTCCTTCTGTGAAGTAGAAGTTGCCTTCATGGAATGTTGATCTCATGTAACTGCATGAAGAAGGAAGTGAGTCTGCAGTCGTCCAATGGTCATTGAGTAGAACTTCCACTACGTCCAAGTCCATGCTATGTGAGTCCAACCCACCAGCCACGACCAGGACCTCTGGTGATGCTCCACTAACTGATGATGCTCTGTAGCGTTGAGTAGGCATGGCACGTAGTGATGTCTTCCAGTCTCGACCAGTAGTACTAGTCAACAGAGTGTTAGTGAGTTTGCCAGTGGAGAGATGGCGTCCACCAACCAATACAAACTTAGACTGGTAGGTAGTTAGGGACGAGTAGAGATATGGTGGAGTAGTAGTCGTCCATGAGTGCAGGTCAGTAGAGATGTGAAGTCTGTTATGAACATCATCCAGTACTAATACTTCATTATTAAGTACTGCACATTGTGAAGGCTGGACTCTGTCACTCCATCTATGGCAGTGTTTCCAGTGAAGTGAGGCTAAAGGATGCAGGAGATTTCTCTAAACACACAAAAATATATAATTAATAAAGAAGTAATGACAAACGAACAAGCAAACATTACTAAATATTTAATATGAGACTTTAAAATGCAAACACACAAACTTTATATTAGACAACAAGTATATCACAAACAAACACACAAGTGAATTGATTTTATACAAACACAAAGTATAAACATTTCAGTACAACTGTAAACAACGCTAACAAACAATTGTAATTGAATAATGTGACTAATATAAACATAAACATTTACTTTTACTATCTAGAAATGCACGCACGTACTGATAATAGTATCTTTATGACATGCAAACACAAACATACCATTTTAATACAATTTAAAATATAAACACAAACATACAAACAAGATTTTAAATAATTAGTAAAAACAACAGTAGTAAATTGTAAAGTAAATAAACATACAAACGCACAATATTTAGCTACAATGCTAAATATACACACAAACATACACGTAACAACATGATATTCAAACACAAACAAAAAATGAGAGAATGTGCTGTTCTTCTCGTGTTAAAATAGTGTACAATAAACAGGCAAAAATTGAATTCTATTCAGTAGAATGGCCAGTGAGTGCAATGGTGAAAAAAGAGAAGAAAATGATATGGAGATTGGTGGTCGACTTCATTATCATTTTTTCCAGTTTACCTTATGCCTCGCTTCTAGGAATATAAAATTTGTTTGTCTGATATTGGCTAAGCTACAAACTAGAAAGTACCTGCGCACTCACCTCATTAGGAACTTGCGGCTGACTCGGCAAATGAAGACGGCCTTCAAATATGCTTGCATTCTTGCTCTATGAATATAATTAGTTTTAATGATATGATACAATTGGCACGGCCACAACAAAATAGGAAGAGACCAGGCAAACAATTCTTCAGTTAGTAAATAAATGAAACCAAAGGTGCGAGCCCTCAGCGCTACTAAACACTACCTAGCTAGTACAATACAATCTCAGACCACTAGCTGTTGAAAACATGCAGAAGGAAGACCTGGTTAGAAAGTGTGTTTGTTGTAATTTAGTCGGCCTTGCTTTAGTCAAAGTAAGTCAGTCTTTTTTGTACCAGCTGCTTAGATCCTGACAAAAGTAGTGTATAAGACCTTAGCTAGCTGACATAGCAGTAGAAAAGTTTCTAACTTTTAACAGTGATTCTGCAGAAAAACTTGACCATCATTATTTGTGTTTCATGTAAATGTTACTGATGTTTAGTCAATACAGTTTAGTAAAGTTCGTGTTCAAATACTCCCTGGAACTTTATTGTGAGATTTACTGTACCATACATAATGCTAACACACTAACATACATTTAATACAAAGAAAAAATAAATATTAAAAAAAGCACAAACATACAATTTATTTACCTAATGTAAGAAAATGTAAACCAAATAACAACAAGCACAACAATAAAAACAAGAATAACACAACAATACCACATGTGGTTTATCAAAGAGACTTGTTTAATTATTGATTGTATTATATCATCTCATGTTCTTGTATTTAATTCGTGATTTTTGTAAGATTTAGTGTGCGTGCTGATTTGTGTTATCTTGTTGTCCAATCTATCATCGAATTACTTAACTATCGAACACAGTAGCTAGTTATAAGATACTACATTTTTGGTAACAAGGATGAGATTATTATAGTTTGGAAACTGAGATGGTGTACGTAAACTCCACAAAGAAGCAGTGCAGTTGTGTAAGGCATTGGTAGGAGATGTGGACACAGCGGATCAAGTGAAGGCGAAAATGATAATGGTTCGTTATCTTCAGGAATATACTAGACCACTCCAGGAGCATGTCTGGGGACAGAAACCATCTTCTGCACTTGATTTTGTTAGTGCAGTGGAGACCTATCAGGCAATTCATGGACCTTGTTTACGGCAGAGGTACAAGTTTGGTCAGGGTAGACCCAGTTCTGCAGAGGGTGTGTCACCTCAAGCTTCCACTTCTATGGCTTCTCAAGACAAGCAGAAAGTGGCTAGTAAAGCATCGTCAACTGGTTTTCGATATCGTTGTTATGTCATGCAATGAAGTTGGACATCAGCGTAAAGATTGTCCAAAGTTGAAGCCGAAGAATGTTTCGTGTATTGGAGCTGGAATTTCATCTGTCTTAGCTGTGGTGAGTGGTAAACTGGATGGGAATAAGACTTCCATGATGTTAGATTCAGGGGCAGGTGTGTTTGTATTTCCTCTAAGTTGCAGGACTAAAGACTGTATATCATACCCAGGGCGGTAGCTAGGAATAAAAAGAAGGGGGGAGGTTTTTAAATGTGGGAGTATGCATACCGATGTGTCAAATACGGGGTAGACTAAGTATTTCATGTCTATATTATAAAAAATACTAGTGTTGACATACATAACTAAAGAAAACTATAATTGTTTATGAAATGATTGATTTAAGGTGAAATTGTTGTAGTAAACTATTAATGCTTTTTAATTAGTGAAATGACAAAGTCACCAAGGTTAAGATTGCCAATGAATTCGTCTGTTTTTCCTCCTTCCCCATATATCAGCTGCTTCTTCAAAATTGAATTCCTCCAAAGGTGGCCCTTCAATAGAAATGTACATCAATTCTTCTAATGTATCTGTTTTTAGGCTATTTCTAGGACATGTCTTTATCCTATTGACTGCAGAAAATCCACGTTCACAGTCTGCTGTTGCAATGGGAAGAACAAGCCCACGGGAAAGCAGCTCTGACATTATTGGAAAGATTTGTCGCCTTTCTGGAGAAGATAGAACAATTTCAGACAGTTCCTTAATGGATTTTATATTCTTAATTTGTTTTGATAGAAAATTTTTGAATTCTCTCCATTCAAGTTGACCTTTATTATGATCCAATGCTAGAGGACCCTCTGAATAGTGACTTAGCAATGTATCCAGTTCACCCTCACCATAATGAAGAAGTTCACAATCAGTTTGGGGTAGTTCGGACGGGGTGAAAATGGAAAAACATGAAATCAATTTCATAGTAGGGAATCTGTCCTTCAGATTTTCTATGAGTTTAGAAATGTATGGTATCCTTACTTGCTGATCAAAATTACTTCTCAAGTTTTCCTCTGCCTTAACTGTAAAACCTGCTTCATCAAGTCTGGCTATAAGTAGATCAATTTCAGACAAGTTTTTTCCAGGGCTCTGAAGTAGTTTCTCAATACTAAGAATGCACGAATCCACCACAGGCGTTAAAATACTAAAGTCTAAACTGCTCGACTGCAAAGTACGCGAAAGCTTAGAAAGGTGAGGAAGAACATCTGCGAACAAGGACAAAGAAGCTACAAAGAAATATTTTCTCATAAAATTGAATAAACCGCTGGCAGTAGGCTCTGATCGCTCAGAAGCTTCACGGTCCAGACTGGTAAGCACAGAAATGAGACAACGTCTTAAAGCATCTATTGCTGCATGGTGAGATAGCCATCTCACATCCTTTGCTTGCTTTAGACGCAGTACAGGATCATCCAAGATCATTTGAATAGCAGACAAACCTGCTTGACGGACTGACGAATTGTGGTAGAAATAAAACAAACTACCTACAATTTCTTTGAACCTTTTTAAATAAGGCACACTTTGGGATGCTTGACCAGCGGCTAATGCCAATCGATGAGCTACACAATGAATTGAAATTAAATTCCCATTCAAGGCCTTTAAACGTGCAGCAACTCCTGTTCTCCTGCCTGTCATCACACTCGCTCCATCACTCCCAAAACTAGATACATTGGTAATATCAAGCCCGCTTTCTTGTAAAATGTCTAAAACTGACTTTTCAATGGTTGAGGCTCGGCCATCAGGTATATCCTTAATATTTAAAAAGTGACACTCCAACTTTCCATCAACAATGCAGCGGCCATACATGACTAACTGTTTCAATATAGACACATCTGTAGATTCATCAATAAGAATACTAATAGTTGGACTATTTCTCATTGTTAGTAGGACTTTCTGCTTTATGCAATCACTGAGACAAAACAAGAACTCTGCCACCACTTGTTTAGATCTGTAAGAAGCATTTCCACCTCGACGCAACTGCTTCATGAAGGAACATCCCATGTTTATGCTAAAATCTACTAATGAAGTAAACTTGGTCGTGTGTGGCAATTCATTCTTGGCTAAAAAGTAAAGACATTTCAACGCACCAATTACAGCCTTCCTTTCTTCAGTGATTGGAACTTCAAGAGCCCCTCGGATGCCTCCAGTCAAGCTAGCCCTCGCTTCTTCATGACTACTAATCTCAGAATCACGATGCATCGCTGAAGCAGTATGCTTTAAAAGCTTGTCATGCCGCAGAGAAGTGCAGCCAACTTTGACCCATTTCCCACTACCATTACGAGGCAAATTGCCATACCGCATACACAATTTGCAGTACATAGCTCTCTCTTCATTGTCATACAACAACCATGCGTAATTCTTTTGCCAGGATGAAGTGAAGCCACTTTTTCTGTGAGTACTTTTGGACTTCACTTTAGATGCTGTCAAACTAACAGCAGGCTCACTATCTGACTCCAATTCTGTTATGGAATCTGATTCCATACTATGATCTTCTGCTGCAGGCTTAAATTCACTGCTTGTGCCAGGTCCACTCTCATCTAGTTCTGTGATTGTAGAAGCATTCGCTGTCGTTTCTTCTGGTGTGAAGAACTTGCAAAGGGACTGTTGCTTAGAGAGTTTTGGGCGTTTTACTTCAGCCATCTAAACGAGTGCGCTCCAGATGTAGCTCTCTCTGGACGATGTAGTACTCCGAATAAAATAGCGGTGACGCAACAAACTTCAGCTAAAAAAAGTAAGTTAGCTCCAGAAGGACTAAGAATGCAGCTGCTCAGGTACTGAACTTGTGCGCATGCGCAAAAATTATTTGAGCCCGGCCCCTAGTCTCGCATGCTGCAACTTACTGTGGACCTGTCTAGTTGGAGTCCGAGGCCAGAGAGCTGTTTGCTCTCAAAGGTGATCCTTCTGCCTTTTTTGTAAGTGTTATCCTATCTAGCTAGATAGCTAAGAGGGGCGGTAGCAGCTAAGAGGGGCGATAGCGGGGAGGTCAAATTAAATAGGGTGGCGTACCGCCCCGCTTTGACGCTTTAGCGAAAGCCCTGATACCACTATTTGAGGTTTTGTTTGGTGGTGGTAAGGTCCATGTACCTGTGTGTCGTTGGACGCTGGGAATTATGTGGGCTATACGGATGTGGCTTTTGTTGAGGATAATTTGTTGTCAGTACCTTTGTTAAGTGCTATATTGGTAAGGCTAATTTTGCAGCACTATATAAGTGGGCTTCGACACAGTCTGAGTCCAGTCGCAGATCTCGGCAGTAACTTGAGCTCAGGCAGCTTGAGAACAGCAGGAGCAGGCTAGGGCGCTGGAACTAGTGGAGGTTGAGCAACCTCAGGTCACATCCCCAGAAGTGTTGGGTGGCATGGAACAGCCAGTAGCTGATGGAATGGTTTAGTCGACTGGTGGTGTTTCTCGGACCAGACTGATGTGTCTGATGAGGACAGTAGTGTCAGTGTGCACTGCGACAGAGATGTTGTACCTTGTGCAGGCCAGAACCTCATAGGTGGTGATCTGGGTGGAGGCCAAGGGACGGCGGTGCACCCGTCTACGCCTGCAGACGACTCTGTGGTCAGTCTTCCGGTAGCCTTCGAGGCGGAGTCCAAGGTGCAGTCAGAGCTGGTGGACTGTTTTACACCTCGGGAAGACAATTCACTTCTTAGTGGGTATGATGTCGACGTCAAGGAAGACTCTAGTCTGGAGTCTTGGAGGAGCAAGGCAAATGAAGGTCAGGAAGGCCTGTTTTGGAGAGGTCCATTACTCCTCAAGAGGGTCGAAGATCCTCTGAATGGTTTCAGGGAGCTGGTTGTACTCCCAAAGTCTTTGAGAAGGAAGATTCTTCAATTGGCTCATGATCACATGGGACGTGCTGGTATCAAGGCAATGGTGAGGATTCTTAGGGGGTGTGTTGCATGGCCTGGTATTTATAAGGATGTTAGTGGGTATTAGGCATCCTGTGAAACTTGTCAAAAATCATTAAACGAGTGGGTGTGAAAGTGGGTATGGTGGACACACCTCTGTATTCAGAACTATTTAAACAGTTGGCTTTTGATTTGGTAGGCCCGTTTCAGAAGAGATATAGATACTTACTTACATGTGTGTGCCTGGCAACAAGATATCCAGAAGCTGTGCCTCTCAACAGTAACCTCTGTAGAAGTATGTGAGGCCCTGATGGAAATAATGTGTAAGACAAGGTGTACCTGATGTCATTTTGACAGATCAAGGCCCTCAGTTTGTTGCTCTTACTTTGCTCTGGGCTGGGCATTAATAACTTAAAGACTACCCCTTACCACCCGCAAGGTAATGGCGCGGTGGAGAGACTTCATCAGACCCTGTGTCCGATGCTGTTGAAACCATGTCAGCGTGGTTTGAATTGGCCACCTCGAGTGAAATATTGTTTGTTTTGTATGACGTCTATCCCTAATAGATGTGCTGGTTTTTCACCATTTCAATTAATCTATGGGTGGAATGTGAGGAGCCCATTGGATGTGGTTGTGGAGGAGTTGAAGGGCCGGTGTTTTTGTGCTAGTGTTTTATTTCGTTGGCTAGCGGTAACCTGCGTGAGTGATGGCAGAAGTAAAGACGGTCTTGGTTATACCTCTAAATGAGAAGAATTATCCTACGTGGAAAGTCCAGTGCAAGATGGCTTTAATTAGAGATAATTTGTGGGGTATTGTAAACGAAACGGAGGTCGCTCCCGATTGAGCGGGTGAAGCTCGCAGCAAGTTTCTAGCTCGCAGAGATCGTGCTTTGGCGACTATTGTTTTGTCGATAGACCCTTCCTTGTTGTACCTTATTGGTGCAGACCCAGAGGATCCTGTGTCTGTGTGGAAGAAGCTGAGGGACCACTTCCAGAAGAAAACGTGGGCTAATAAGCTCGAACTCAGAAGGAAACTGTATTCGTCTAAAAAGTGGTGAGCCAGTTCAAAAACACGTCAAGCAGATGACTGAGATATTTGAAGAGCTGTCTGTCATAGATAATCCTATTTCAGATGAAGACAAGGTAGTCCATTTGCTAACTAGTCTGCCTGATTCGTTTAATGTATTGGTGACGGCTCTAGAAGCAAATTCGGATTCAGTTCCCAGTCTGGAGAACGTCGTTGAGAGGTTATTGCATGAAGAGCAGAAAATGAAAGATAAAGAAAGCCAGGATGATGAACGGAAAGTTTTCACTGTCAGAGCAAAGCCAAGGAGAGGAGTCACTTGCTATTACTGTAAGAAGCCAGGGCATTTCAAGAAGGATTGCTGGAAATTTGCTCAAACTGGAACAGGAAAGGAAGGAGGAAAACGTGCAACCACTGGAAAGGCTAAACACATGGCAAGTGCAGCAACCACGACAGTCAATTCAAGTCGATATCATGATAGATCAAGCGAAGATGAGGCATTAATAGTTGATCATGTTTTCTCAATTACCTCGAAGGATAACTGGATCATTGACTCGGGGGCTACTTGCCACATGTGCAACGACGAAGGATATTACAAGGATATCACTGTTTTGGACAACCCTCAAGAAGTATCTCTTGGAGATGGTAGAGTGCTGAAGGCTACAGCTGAAGGTACAGTGTCACTTCAAATGTTGTTAACAGATGGAACCAAGAAAAGATGTAATCTTGGAAATGTTCTCCTTATTCCGAAGTTGGCTTATAATCTCCTGAGCATATCAAAGGTTTCTGATGCTGGAAAAACTGTCAAGTTTGATGATGAGAAGTGTGAGATTAGTAACTCGCGTGGTGAATGCATTGCGATTGGTTCACGAATGGGGAATCTGTATTACTTGCAGTTCGACAGACAACAGCAGCAGCATCTGAATGTGGTGATAAACGGAAATAAAGAGCGTTTGTGGCACCGACGTTATGGTCATATGGGTGAGCAGAGTCTCCATAGATTGGTACGAGATGGCTTAGTGGAAGACTTTGACTACAATATCAAATGTGGCGTTGGTTTTTGTGAGTCCTGCATTAAAGGAAGACATCATAAGAGTCGTTTTGAAGGTAGCAAAACACATACAAGTGAGCTATTGGAGTTAGTTCATACGGACGTGTGTGGCAAAATGGGTGAGAAATCCATTGGTGGAGCTGAATACTTTATCAGCTTCATTGACGACAAGAGTCACTACGTGTGGACCTATCCTTTGAAAACGAAAGATCAAGCTTTTAATAAGTTTGTAGAATGGAAGATCATGGCTGAAAGAGAAAGTGGAAAGAAATTGAAGATTTTACGTTCGGATAATGGAGGAGAATACAAGTCAAAGGAATTTGAAGATTATTTGAAGTCTGAAGGTATACATCATCAGTGTACCATTCCAAAGACACCTCAACAGAACGGTGTCGCAGAGAGGTTCAATCGAACTGTTGTGGAATCATGTCGTTCAATGTTGCAGGATGCCCAACTTTCACACAAGTTTTGGGCTGAAGCAATTTCAACCAGCACCTACTTAAGAAATCGATCTCCGACCAAGGCAGTTGATGGTATGACACCTTACGAGGCATGGCATGATATTAAGCCAAGAGTGGATCATCTAAGAGTTTTTGGATGTGATGCATACATGCATGTTCCCAAGGATGAACGTGGGAAACTCGACCCCAAGTCCAAGAAGTGTATTCTTCTTGGTTATGGCCGTGAAACCAAGGGGTATAGGTTGTTTGATATCACTCGTCAGAAAGTGGTACATAGTCGAGATGTGCAATTCAACGAAGAGGAGAAGAAAGATAGCAATAATGCACCGAACAACTCTAACACTCGTGTTGAGGTAGAGCTGCAGTGTGATCCTGACCTCACTCACGATGATCATGAAGCTTCTGATGTCGCACCTACTGAAGAAAGTGAAATAGAACCGGTGGTCAGACGTTCTACAAGAGAAAGACATCCACCAGATTATTTCAGAATGCATAGCACTTGTTTGACATTTCAGCAGGACCCATCATCATTTGAAGAAGCAACAACTTGTTCCAATAAGTCTGAATGGATAAAAGCAATGGAATGTGAGATCCAATCACTGAATTGTCATAATGTCTGGGATTTAGTTCCTTTACCTGAAGGAAAGAAAGCTGTTGGAAGCAAGTGGGTTTACAAAATCAAGAAAGGATCAACTGGTACCACTGAAAGATACAAAGCCAGATTGGTTGCTCAAGGTTGCAGTCAGCAGCAAGGGGCAGATTATGATGAGACGGTTGTTAGACTTGAATCATTTCACATGTTGTTGGCATTGTCAATACAACGTGGACTAAAGTTGCATCATGTGGATGTATATAACAACCGCTTTTCTGAATGGCGAACTCAGTGAAGAGGTTTACATGAAGCAGCCAAAGGGGTTCACTATTGAAGGGAAAGATAACCTTGTGTGTAAGCTCAATAAAAGCATCTATGGCCTAAGGCAGTCATCTAGATGTTGGAATTTGACTCTGGACTCTCGTCTCAGGGAAATGGGATTCTCTCCTTGTGCAAGTGATCCTTGCATATACATGGCGACAGGAGGAGATGGTTTTTGCATTGGAGTTTATGTCGATGACATGGTTTTGGCAGGCCAATCTGATGAAAGAATCCAAGAAGTGAAGAATGCTCTGTCTCAGCATTTCGACATTAAAGACTTAGGGAAACTTCGCTACTTTCTGGGAATTACTGTTGAGCAGGATGAGGCAAGAGGAGTGATCAAGATGGGACAACCAACTTACACGAGAAATGTTTTGGAGAAATTTGGCATGCAAAACTGTAATCCTGTTTGTACTCCAGTGGATGTTAACACAAAGCTCACGAAGGCCTCTGAGGAAGAGTGCATAGACCAGCAGAAATTTCAATCAGCTATTGGGAGTTTGATGTATCTGTCTGTCAATACCAGACCAGATATTGCCTATGCAGTAGGAAACCTGGCAAAGTTCAACTCGTGTCCTTCTAGAGTGCATTGGACAGCACTTAAACGTGTACTGCGGTATCTGAAGGGAACTATGAATTATGGTATTTAATACAAGAAAAACTCAGGAAGCTGTGTTATTGGTTTTTCGGATGTTGACTGGGCTGGTGACGTGAATGACCGGAAATCTACATCTGGTTACCTGTTCCAGATGAGTGGTGGAGCTCTCACATGGAAGAGCAAGAAGCAGGATTGCGTGGCACTATCTACAGCGGAAGCCGAGTACGTAGCATTGTCCAGTGCAGCCCAAGAGTCTGTATGGCTCAACAAGTGGTCAGCTGAACTAGGTTGTTCACTCAAAGAACCAACTTTAATATACGAGGACAATCAGTCTACTATATCAATGTGCAAGAATCCACAATTTCACGGTCGTGCGAAACATATTGACATTAGACATCATTTTGTTCGCGAACTAGTAACCCAGAGAAATATCGAACTACAGTATTGTCCGTCGCAGGATATGGTAGCTGATATGCTCACCAAAGGTTTGGCTCGAGATCAGTTTTACTACCTACGTGACAAAGCTGGAATGGTTCCAATGGGAACAGCCTCATGCTAACTACAAGTGAGGAGGAGTGTTGTACTACGGCACTTGTAACTTATCATTCGTTGTGACGATCCTTTACCTATGTTATCTATTCAATGAACTGTTGGTTTCTATAATCATCACGTGATTGTGTGTGTGTGTGCTTTTATGATTGATAATAAGATGAACATACTTTGCTGTCAATAGAAAGGTGAAGGGATTTGATGTGCTTGAGTGGGTGGATAGTATGAGAAAATATAAAGATATGGTTTGTGAAGAAATGAAGCAGAAAGCAGTAGTGTATAAGAAAAGTTATCATAAGCAAGTTGTGCAGAGATTTAAATGTAAGTGTGGGGATCGTGTACTTTTAAGGTCTCCTGGTTTAACTTCAAAATTGGAATCGAAGTGGGATGGCCCGTATGTAGTTATGGATGTACCTAATGATATGTGACCCGCTCCGTGAAAATCAACCATTTGCAAATTATTGAAACGTGTAAAGGCCGAAAAAAGCTGAACATTTTTTTTTCTGGATTAAAAATTTTTTTTTTTAAACAGGGATAAGTAAGTACAAGGGTTTCTCGTCTTCTGTGCAAATTTCAGCGTTAGTAGATCGCGTTTTCATACACTAAACTTACTTTGTTTTTTTAAGCGGACCGTGAACGAACTTATAAAAAAACGTCATCACAGAGTCACCATAACAACTCCCGCGAAATAGCTCCAGCCTAATAGTGTCGACCAATATGGCAGAGAGAATAGCTAACGCTACAAACCTTCTGGGTGCTGACAGCAATCTGCTCGATACTGACGGTGAAGCGCTTCTTGAACTGATAGCCGACTACTGGTGCGATGAGAATGAAGGTAAGCTCCACCCTCTATTTAAAATGCATAGTATCATGTTACACTTCAAAGGCTTCCTTAATTAGATAGCAGCATGATAAGCTTACAATAAGTGGTTGAACATGTTTGGTTTATTTTAAGAATTTCAAAACTAGCAAAGCATTGGATAGTATTGAATGTTCCTCACATTACAAAGACGAGAAAACAATTAATTAGAGTTTAAATATACATGATTAAACACAAAATAGGACCTAATGTGTGAAGTATGTACCACTATTTAGTCTTAGACCAGTGATATACTCCCTTGACGATTAGTGCAACATTAGTAGTTCCCAATCACTCTCTCCAGCCTTCAGTGAATTTTAGCGTATGGGCACCTTAGAACCACCTGTTTTCACCCATGGGTGCCGACATTTTTGCGAGTGTTTGAGGTACTAGAGTCATGTAACCTTAACTGGCTCCCAGTTTCGGCAAGTGCATTCCTATTTTTGCCACAAATCAATGCAGTCATAATATAGGCAGGGGAAAACAGTTGTGCTCATTTTAATTGTCTGTATAATATTCTCTAAGTAATAGTTAGAGCATAAGCGCTTAGGTACTGGTGGATTTAGTGCACTAAATTCACCAGTACCTACGCATGCTCTAACCATTTTAGATCTTGTTTACTGGCCCAAATTTAAAATTCAATTAAAATTCAATTGAAGCACACCAGCAAGTTTACTTTAGCACTGTAGCTGCCAGCTGTTATCTCCAGATCTAACTCTACCTTGGGCTGCTCTGCAGTAAGCAATTAAGCAGCTAGCTATGGTAAATTCCTGTGGTATGAGAGTCAGCAGGAGAGTTATCCGAACTAGGGCTGGTCCCATATAGGTCGGATATGAGAGGGTAGTAGACCCTCCATATTTGGGCCTCACATAACCGGCTCCCCGCTTTATCCGGCCTATTCTATTAAACTAAAACTCAAAAATAGCAATACCCCAAGGGTGGTTAGTATGCACAGTTCATATACCTAAAGGCAAAAAATAGTGCACACTTACCAAGTTAGTACACCTAGTAACAATATAGCAACAGGAACTAAATCTATTATGTAAATACTTGCATAAACTAACATTTCTACATAATGTAGGGTGATTGCTCTTTTATCATCAAGATATATGTCACTGATCAAGTTTGAGTAGCCCTTGGGCCCAGTACCATAATGGAAAATATTCCTTCAACAGACAATCCTGTTGACCTATTATGTTGAGGCATCTATACAGACCAGCTGATCAGTACTTTATTGTGGTGAGGACAGCCCTACTCAATCTCCCACATACTAGCCCCAATTATATTTCAGAGGGCTCAGCTTCACACATCAACGTGTTTGGCCTAATTCCATTGCTCAACAGGTAGATTTGTCGCTTGTGCGCATGCGTAGAACTCCATTTAACGCCCTCTAGGGCTCCCTATAAAAACTCCACGTGCGCCAGCCTCCTTTGGCCTTTTTTCTAGCTCGACAGTTGACGGAGTTTAATTTTGCCTTGAGTTTTTCTATTTGTTGCTGAGTTGCTAATGGATCAGTCGGAGGGTTCGTCCGTGGTACTGAACGCGGTGTTGGAGAAGCTGGAGGATCTCTCCAAGCGACTTGACGAAGTGGAGAAACCGTGCAGATCGAGATCCCCTTCGACGTCTAGGTATTCTCTGAGACCGTCAGCAGAGTCTGACTCACCGAGGTCTCGCGCCAGGCACAGGCGCAATTCTGACACACTGAGCGGACAGGGTGCCGCCTGTGTCCAGTCGGGGCTCTACGGTCAGACGGAGGACGAGGAACAGGCAGACCAGAGGGAGGATGAATCGGTGCTCAGGCCTGTGCCTGAACGTACCCGGAGATTCCTTACAGAGAAGTTCTCGAAGCCTCTGCCCAACGAGGCTCGCCTCAGAGTTAGGCGTCAGTTTGCCCTTCCTGACGTAGAAGCCACAAAGGTGCCTCAGATGGACTTCTTTGTGAAGTTGCATGCCTCCCATGCAGCAAAGAGCACTGACAGAGAGCTGGCTAAGCTGCAGGCACTGATCAACGATGGCATTGCGCCCATCACGGCCATTCTGACCAAGGGCGACAAGGAGGAGAGCATGTCCGGTGACGAGGTGCTCAAAGCGGCAGAGTCCGCGGCTGAGCTGCTGGGCAATGCAAGTGCCAAGCTGTCCCAACTTAGACGGGAGAAGCTGACTAGTGACTTCAACAAGTCACTGCTGCCTTTAGTAAAGTCAGCCATGGACTTCTCAGAGGCATCCCCAAGACTGTTTGGGGCAGAATTCGCGAAGCTTGCGAAGGAACATGTGGAAGAGATGAAGGCTCTCAAGTCCACTCTGCCGTCGTGGTCCGACAGTCGACCGTTGTTTTGGGGCGGCCCCTCCAGGCAGGGGGGCAGTGGCAGATACAGAAGCTACGAAGGACACGTTGATGTGTGAAGCTGAGCCCTCTGAAATATAATTTGAGAATGGCTCAGGCCACATAGTGGCTGCCAGCTATTCATAATTGTATGAAGAGGGTGAAGATGATCACATCAACGTCCCACCCATGCACCCCCCCCCCCCCCCCCGTGTATCATTCCTATTGGTGGACACTGGCAAGTTGTACTGTACTCTTATTGACTTATATTGCACTTGTTTTGTATCAACACTTAAGCATGGTTTGCTCTTAAACATGTTTGTTTATTGGTTCTAATTAAGTGTTCTATTGATTGATGTGCATGCATTAGTGTGTTTACATGGTTCGCAATGTGCGAGCTAGTCAAAGGCCAAAGGAGGCCGGCGCACGTGGAGTTTTTATAGGGAGCCCTAGAGGGCGTTAAATGGAGTTCTACGCATGCGCACAAGCGACAAATCTGCTGTTGAGCAATGGAATTAGGCCAAACACGTTGATGTGATCAGCTTCACCAACTTCATACAATTATGAATAGCTGGCAGCCACTATGTGGCCTGAGCCATTCTCAAATTACACTGGGACACACTTGCAAGCTCATCCTTTTCAAGAAATGTCACTTATCTCTTCATCTGTCTTACAACTCTTGTGTTCGTGTAGTCTGGCATAGCTGACCCTATACCCTCTGTGGTGTAATACCACACCATAACCAAAGAACTTACAGAACTTTAAATTATTATTAGTTTGATTGCTGCTTATAGCTTGTATGTTTGTGTGTGTGTATCTAGCTAGTTCATTCTTCACATTTCCACACTTCCATTGCTTAGTTCCTAGTGTCCCACACACTATTCATTAAATTTCATGCAGTTTTTTCATTAGCTCACATTACATTTATAGCTCCATTAACACTTCTATTCTATTTATCACTGTAACTGTACCACCTTCACCAAATGTTATATAATGTAGCTATCTCACATTTTTGTTCAGGTTCACCTTGCTATGAAACAGTTTACTCAAAGCTCTGTCAATCTAAGCTAAGGGTTGTGTAGGCTTTAACTACTTACTTACCCTGGAGTGGACTGTGTGCTATTCCAATCTGCTTTTACCAGCATTTAGGAACAGTAGATCTCTGGTAGTCTATCTACTCTGTCTCTAGGCTCCATTAGTAGCTACGTTGATAATTATGCCACACCTTCTATTATAGGGGGTGAGGAGAAATAAAGGGTCTGGGAACACGGTAGTACCACATTTTTTCAAGCCACCTGGTTTCAGGCAGTGGTCTATAAAAAATCTGACAAATTGGCTATACTAAAAAAAGGTTCTTGTCTCAGCGGTTGGTGCAGTGGAACAACTTTAGATACATGTGTTTGAGAAGGTTATTACTGCCTTTGTTGCTATGTTCTTGCCATACTTCCTACAGGAAATACTTTGCTATGCCTGCTTACCATTGTTATTGGATCACCTCCTCCACCAACTTCAGGAGTCATCTACATGTATATATTATATACATACATATATAGATATATCACTATGATGTTTTCTAGATATATTTTAATTATAAATCTTCTGCATGTTGTACAAATAATAATTAACATCAGCAAACCCTCTGGTATGGCAGCTGAAGGGGTAATAGGCCAAAATAATACAAATCACAAAAAAGTGCTTCTTATTATAATACTGACATCATTGCTATGCTTTTGCACTCATTCAACTCTTTATGGGCACCTTTGGACCTGATGGTGACTATATTCAGAAATGCCCGTCACTCAGGGAAAGACAGTTTTCTCCAACTACACGTTGGGCCAACCCTTTTCAAGAAGTTTTAGGCTTTTTTCAAGTGAAACCACCCCTCAGTATGTTTCTCTACAATGCTCTGGGAACTAGTAAGCTCTTTGGGAACCAGAAATAACTTTCTTGCTCTTCCATAAACGCTATAATGGTCTTAGTGAAGCTGCATGGTAAGAATTGATCTATTGAATGGCGAACATGTTCCCAGTATAGAAGCATACCTACCTAAGAAACTAGCAATAACTCACCGATTTAGTATATTCTGATAGAAGGGCAACTATTTCCTCATGTCCTTTGTGGCGAGCCCATAGTAATGCATTCCAACCATCCTACAATGTACGGTGGTTATTGATGGATAATATCCACCTATAATATGTTAGCCAACCTCATCTCTGGCTTCAATATTTACTGACAGTTTCAGCACCTCTTTTACTGCGAAAATATTTCCATCTTGAGCAGATCTGATCTAGATATGATAAAGAAAGCTTAAAGAAAATGATAAAAAATGGTTATATATTGTTTACAAGAAATTGCTCCAATAGAAAGTTGTGTACATCATGTTCCTTTAGATTCTTCATCAAATCCAGCACATTAATGTTGCCAAGACTCTACACGACATGTTTAAAAATTATCATTAAAATTAGTGTTGGTTACTTGCGGTATTCCTACCTTGCTTGAAATAAAGATGTCTGATTTATTTTCCAGCAATATTTTCATCACATCATACTCTTTTTGAACTGCGGCATATGCTATAGCTGTCCATCCCAAACTCTATTTAATTATGAAACACCGTTGAAATCATATAATACACTTTCACCTCATATAGCTATTTTAAACATATACACTGTTACACAATTCAAGTATGCTAATTAATGCTTACATCTTGTTGGTTTACTCTTGCTCCATGTGATAATAGCATAGACACAATTTCCTTGCATCCTCCATGGGAAGCAATCATTAACAGAGTCCTCTCCATCTAGTAAAGGAGAGAAAGAATAGCTACTTACAAGTGAGGACTAACTCAGCATCATGGTGTTTACAAGTGAAGACTAACTCAGCATCATGGTGTTTACAAGTGAAGACTAACTCAGCATCATGGTGTTTACAAGTGAGGACTAACTCAGCATCATGGTGTTTACAAGTGAGGACTAACTCAGCATCATGGTGTTTACAAGTGAGGACTAACTCAGCATCATGGTGTTTACAAGTGAGGACTAACTCAGCATCATGGTGCTTATGTATTATCATCAAAAAGATAAAAGACTGATAAGATAAAATACTATACGTAATGAAAATAAAATTAAGAGCGGCTTTACTTAGCACCACAAAGGGTAGCAGAAGTTGGTAGCAAATTCTGCAGTGTTGTTTTGGTTTAGAAATTCCTAGTTTAACTTGAAAGCTTAGCTTTTTCCCTACTTCTCCCCGATGATTTAGTAAGTTTTTAGTATTTCTTCAATTAAAAGAAAGTAGTACATGTATTTTTCCCAAAGAACTTCGAAAAGAGCATATTTTTTAAGTTTGATATACTGTGGCTGAGCGCATGTCCAGTTTTCAGTTGTAACCTTGCTTTAATTTGTTGAAGTGTGCTCTTTGGTTAACAAGCATACCTACCCTAGTGACAAATGTCTAGCAAGTATTTAACCACATCCTGCTACATTGCCAGAATTCATTTTTCTATCATCCTACAAAAAAATTAGCCGTTGACCTCCAACAGTTTTTGTGATTTAGACCTTGAACAAGCTGTGGATAATTCCGTGACTGTCAATACTAGCACTTTCACTCTAGACCTGTCAGTACTAGCTCTTTCACTCTAGACCTGTCAGTACTAGCTCTTTCACTCTAGACCTGTCAGGTCTTCCAGTATTTGGCTGCTTGCATGAAATAAAAATGGCAACATACTCAATAAATCAGTAAAATTATACACGGCAATCACAGTGTGTGGGCATGCATTGTCACCCTTAATTCAACTTACATCAGATGAAGTATTACTAATACTTGTACTAGTAGAGTATCCGATGTACTGCTTGGTCCTCTCAACAGAACTATCCTGAACTGCTAGTAACAGGTGAAGTTCATTTCGTACCTATTAAAAAAAAAGAAGGAATAAAATGTAATTGATGTACTAACTACATTTGTTAGAAAATCTTACCAATTCACTTGCTATTCCTGAAGTACAGTCGAATATGACCGCACCTTCCAAATGTACAGCTGATATGTGAGCTTCTTGAAAGATGGGAGCAGCTAACTTGATTTTGTTCAGTAACGTTACAGCTACTATTGATGGAATATACCATACAACTTCAATACATCCTTCACGAATCTTGTCCAGAATTATATCAAACTCTCCAAGTTCTATAGGCATTAGACTCCAGACCTCAGTAAGATATTTTATGGGTTGATCTGAAACTTTTTTCCTATCCATAAATATCCAGGAGCAATGTTTCTTTATAGCTCTTTTATAAGAACTTGGGTCCCCCAATATAGTATCAGCATCTGGATTTTCTGTTATCCAATTACAAATTCGAGTGCATTGTACATGACCAAGATAACGTTCCTGGTATATTTTAATTCTGCCCTTTATATCCTCGTTACTGCCCAAAAAAGCGAAAGCTAAACCAAATAATATTGGTGTTGCACTATAATGCCACAATTTATGATCATCGAATATTTCAAATACTCTATCCAAGGTATCTGCAGCCATAATTTCTCTTCTCATACTGCTTTTCTCTACTTGATCTCCAAGATGAGCTTTAATATCATTTGTGATAGTTTCTTTTTCTTGTAGTGCATCTCTGATACTTCGCTTTAAACAGCTGAACTCACTTATAATAGCGGCACTATTAGCATCAGCTAACATTTTTGCATACATAACTAGATACACACAATTCACCAAAAATGAAAGGATGAGAAGTACAAAATTGCTTTCTTTTTAACCCTTAATCCAAGAGTTTCTTACAAAATATAGATTTATATTTTAATTATTAAAAATTCCTACACATAATTTCAAAATATCAGTTGAGCAGCAAAAATTATTCAGTGGAGGATAGGGTCAAATGAAATGTAACTATAAGTGAAAATTTAAGTTCTCATAATTTTAATATTTATCTCAAGAAAAAACAATTGAAATTATTGTTTAATGCCCAGAATAGATAGAATTCATCATCCCCGATAATTTGATAGCAAATGTATGCAGCTACAATGTACAATACAGGCAAAAATTTAATTCTTCATTCCTAGAGAATCATTATTCACTACAATTCAACCGCAAGCTCTGTCTGTCATTACTACACAAAGAACTTTGACCGGTGTATCAGCTGTTAGGCTTCTTAAATTTGATTTTTCTTCCTCTAATCACTGTTACAGGAGCTGGGAGGAGATGAACAGTCAAGTAAATTGCCGATAATATCGAGTAACTCGGCCGGTGGGATTACTTTGCTGCGACGCTCACCGGTACTAAATGTTTTAAAATTATTATTTCATTAAAATGCGTCTAGTGAGATGCAATGAATAAGTCATTTCAAGCATGGATAAGACAAGATAAAAATATTGCAAAAAAAAAGCTAGTGCTAGCAATTACACTAGAAAATATTCTGTAAGATTGTAACTTTAAGGTGAATGTAAAGGCATAAGGGTTAAACATGAACCAGTAAATTGACTCTGACAATACAAAAAGATAAGCAATTATCATTGAAATTAGTGTCTGAAGTTGTTGTGCTTCACTTACCATAGCACATGTATGACTGGAGCAGGGTGGATGGTCAGTTTACTAATAATAATCTGTGCATGTAAACATAATGGTTTTAAGATCAATTCTCGTGCACTGCTCAGGAATAAAAGAATGGCATGAGTTTGGCTAAGGCCATAAAGGGTCAACCCTGGGCGGGAGAGGCCTTTACCATTAAACTGTGGTTTTACATTCTCATTATGCCTGCAACAGAAGAAAATGAAGCACAAACTGCCTTGTGAATACAGTTCACTCCACAGGAATTGAAATAAAGGGGCGCTGTGAATGTATAAGATATTGTATATTGTGTTAGGCTCAGATTTAGAGGATCTTGTGTTTCAGCATTGTCTCAACAAGTACCCTGACTTATCGTTGCCATGCAATACAGTGGTAGAGCGCCCTGAAATAAACTCTAATGAACCATCATTAAGTTTAGCTGTTGATGGTTGCTATGCACGATTACTACTATTGTATACTTACAGGGGCTTCTCCACTACAACACAAGGACAAAGTACCTGCCGAAGGAGCCGCTCACTAATTTTAGAGCGAATCTGGAGGAAATATCATGTCCTCGATGTAAAACTTTGAAACAACTTTTTGGAGCGGTGCCGCAAGTTGGAGCTCCAGAATTTGGTACGCCGCTAGCCAAGACGATACTCTAGGGCCAGACAACAAGTTTTTTTCCTTTTCAATATTACTTTATGATTTATTTACATTTTTTTCCTTTTATAAGATATGAAAAATTCAAATTGTGGTGCCCTTGTTCTACACGTGTGCAAAAAATATAGTCGTTCTCATTATTTGATTCCAAGAAAAACTGATTCAAAATTGGATACTTCTATTCCACTCACAATTCATATGAAATAACCCCTCCCCCATATCTCGTACTACGAGTACGCGAGCAATTATTTTTTCAATTAGTTTGCATTGGTTCTAAAAAGAGCCCGCCTATATCAAGAGTAAACAAACATCAATACAACAATAACAAGAGAGTCAGAAGAGAGAGAAGTTCATTGGAGATAGCCATAGGTGAAGGTATTAGATCTTCGCAGCTTGAGAAGTCTTCGCTCCGCAGAAATCGAGCCTGGTGGATCCATCCGCTTGAGTTCAGGTGCGTAGAGTCCGGAGAACGGCTACTGGAGGAGAGGCAGCCTGGTGCACCTTGCCGCGTGAGCTCAGACGACGTATGGAGAGTTGCTGTAAACGAATATGATCCAAGAGACAATGGTACAATACTCACACAAAGGTCAATGACAAAAGTTTTCTCAAAATACAATAAACGGGGGGAATAGGCGGGGTTTCAAACTAGCAGCTAAAAAAAAAAGGCATAGCTTTGAGATTATTGCATGCACTCTACATCTTACTACCGGCTGAAAGTTTACCACTACATCCAGTAGAGTAGCAAAGGATTCCAACAAGATTGGTTGTGAGATGCTACTAAAGCTAAAAGAACATCGCACAAAACTTTGTTAGTCAGCGCTAAAAGCGGCTGCTGCACGCAAGATTTAATTGCGTATACGGAGTACGCCGCTAAGTATACGGAAACGTTAATTATACCGGAAGTGGCAATTCAATTTATGTTTTCTCGATTTCTGGTTCAATTGCTTCCCTGAAGAAGGCAGCCCAGTTCAACTGCCAGTTTCTCTGCGCATCGAAGGTTTTACCCTCCAGCACTAAGTGGAGGTGAATCGTATCTTGCTATTAGAACCTCAATTTTGTTTGTTTGTGCTATAAGGTCCCTTTTCCTAGACCCACTCAATTCTGTCTAATTTGGAATTGGCCAACCCATCAGTTGGAAGTGCTGCCATTGAAGTTGACCTGCTGATAGGTTCGGACTACCACTGGGAGCTAGTCACTGGAAGGATCAGTAGTGAGCAAGACAGTCCTGTTACCGTGGAGACTAAATTGGGATGGGTTTAGTCAGGCCCAGCCCCTGAGGCCGAATCTGCATGTAGTCTGCTGACAACTCACACACTGAGGGTGGATGCTCATGAGGAGGATATGAGGCTGAATGACACCTTACATTCATTCGAATCACTAGGAATATCTGGATCCAGTCAATCTGTCCACCAGGACTACATTGCACCTCAAGATGCCACTATGAAGTCCATCTGCCATGGAGGAAGCCACGCTGCATTCTCCCAGATAACTACCAGCTCAGCCTCGGACGTTTGCAGAGTTTGCTGTGTAAGACTTCGATGGACACCTGACATCTTCAGAGAGTATGTTTTTGTCATTCAGAAGCAATTAGAGCTTGGGATAATTCAACTGAGTTGCAGAATCTGACATTGAAGTGGTGGGTCAAGTTCACTACTTACCACATCATGCCGTGGTTAAGTGAGATAAGGAAACCACAGACCACAGAGTGGTGTATGATGCATCTGTGTAGTGTGGAGGACTATCTCTCAATGAGTGCCTCTTCATAGGATCTAGCTGTGACTAGAAGATCTTGAACATACTCTTGAGGTTTCGTTCATATCCTATTGCACTGAGCAGAGGAAGATCATGATGCCTTGAGGTTCCTGTGGGTGGATGACACTAATAAGCCTGACCCAAATATCCGGGTTCATCGATTCTCTCGAGTTGTATTTGGGGTGTCCTCAAGCCCATTCCTGCTCAACACCACAATTGACCATCACCTGAAGCAGTTCTTTGACTCCATGCCTGACTTGGTCGCTTTCCTGCGCCCATTTATGTGGATTATATTGTACGTGGCACAGCGAATGTGAATGAAGCCATGAAATTGTATGAGGAGTCCAAGGGGGGTTTGCAAATGGGTGGTTTCAACCTAAGGAAGTTTGTAACCAATGTGCCATGGATATGGATGACCTGGAGAAGATTGCTGCTACTTTCAACATGAACTCAGAACATACTGATGAGGTGACTTACTCTACTTGGAGGAGGCCAGCTGATGAATCCAACTGACCATAAGGTCCTTGGCTTGATGTAGAATGTTTTGATAGATTGCCTAGTCTTTAGTGTGCAGGAGATAGGAGTTCTTGCTGACATGGAGACCTGACAGAGAGAAAGGTTACCAGCACACTCGGCAAGTGTTTTGATCCTTAGGAGTTCTTTCTCCTGTGGTGATCAGGTTCAATATATTCTTCAAAAAGCTGTGTGTGGAAGGTCTTGACTGGGACCAGGAATTCACTGGAGTCTCTTTTCAAGTGGCAGTCACTTGTGACAAGTGTGAAGGAGGCTCCTACTATCTGTATCCCTTGTATTTATCACTCTATACGTTGGTTCAGTCAGATGCGATTGTA